>JABAHS010000500.1_pt1 | contig 62562 bp, 95 predicted proteins | sample 7062111 | NCBI WGS metagenome assembly JABAHS01 (sample SAMN14534600, study PRJNA622989) | marine sediment metagenome | biome: marine biome [ENVO:00000428]; feature: marine pelagic biome [ENVO:01000023]; material: deep marine sediment [ENVO:00002113]; isolation source: pool of 4 deep marine... | reverse complement strand
GCCCAAGGGGCTCCACGTCGACGTGCGCTATCCTGGAAGCGGCGACCCACGGCTCGGCGAGCGGGTCGATCCCCAGGGCGGCATCCATGCGATCGACTGCGAGTGCAGCTTCTGCGCCACCTACAGCGAGAGCGACCATGGCTGAGATCGACGGACTGGCGAAGGCTCTCTATGAGATGGATTGCAAAATCATGCAGAGAACGCCGCTGCCCTGGGGCAAAGGCGTCGCCGTCGAGTTGTTTCGTGATCGCGCCCGCGCCGCGCTCGACTGGCTGATAGAGCGGGCGGAGGCGACGAAGACGCTGACGGACGATCAAGGCATAATCGACATGGACGCTTACGGTGCATTCCGCTGGCTCCGCGCGCTCCGGGGGAGCGACCATGGCTGAGGTTAAAGCGCTGATCGCTGAGGTGCTGGAGGCGAACGACTACGAGACCGGCTTCGGCGGGCCGCAGCTCGACATCATGGCCGAGCGCGTCGCCTCAGCGCTCAGGCGCGCGGGGTGGGTCGGGGAGTGGATGCCGATCGAGAGTGCGCCGGACGAGGCCATCGTGATCGATGTCCACGGATTCGTTCATCGCGCGCGCCGTTGCCCACCGGATCTCTATAAGAATAGTTGGACCGTGCACGGCAGCCGCGGCGGACAAGCCATTTTTCGAGATGAGGAGCTTACGGGATGGCTAAGCCTGCCATCAACTGCCCCCAATGCGGGCGGCTAGTCGTCGCGCTACGTGAGCACCCGCGACACTCAGGCGAGGGATGCGATGCCTGCTATGCGGAGGCTGATGCCGCCCTCCCTCCCCCTCCAGGAGAGCCGACATGATCCGCCTCCCGTTCTCCCGCGAGTTCCGCGAGGGCTCTGAGCCGATCAACCCGGCCGCCTGCCGAAGCGCGGTCGACCTCTGCGATCCCTATCCGACGTGGGAGCGCGCGTTCCGGGCGTTCATGTGGACGGCAGGCGGTTGCGGCGGCACGGCTGGATTGATCAAGATCGGCATGATGCTGCTCGTGCTCTATCGCTGAGCCTGAAGCTCCAGGCTCATCTCGTAGTAGCGCGGATTGCCGACGATCTCGCCGATGAGGTCGGCCCAGCCCTCGGCGTCGTCATCGGGCGGCAAGCGATCCCAGGTCGCAAAGCGCTTATCCGATCCCGCGTCGGCGAGCGCCTCGTTGATCGCCGCCAACGTCTTCGGGCCGCGATCGCCATCGACCCGGCCGTGGTAATAGTCGAACATCTGGAGGAGCGTCTGGGCGGCCTTGAGCCCCTGCTCGCCGGCCGGCGTGCGTGCGGCGTAGTCGAGGATCTCCTCCTCGCTCGCGCCCGACAAGTCGACATCCCACAGCTCGCCCAGCGCGTCGATCGCGTCGTCGGTGCCGCTCCCGCGCCGGTTGTCGACCGCGAGATCGGGCGCGACGCCGGTGGCGCGCAGCCGCGTCTGGATCTTCTCGATGATGCGCTCGCGATCGGTGGCCTCGATCAGCGGACGCGGCGGGATGCCGCCCGAGATCCCCGGCCCGGTCTGGCTGTCTGCGCCCACGCCCTGACCGAGCAAGGTGCGCCGATCCTCCCCGCCGAGCTGGCCCGAGCCGCGCGGCATGCTCAGCTCGGGATAGGGGGCCTCGCCCGGCACGTCCGGCATCGTGCGCAGATCGCCCAAGTCCAGCCGCCCGCTGCGCCGCCAGGGCTCGGTGTCGCGCCGCGGCGAGGTGATGTTGATCCCGGTAGGCGGCGTCAGGCGGCGGCCCAGGCCGGGGTCGGCTAGCCCGATCGGGTCGCCTGCGCCGGAGCCGCCGGGGGTCGCCGGGATGTGCATCGGGCGCGGCGGGATCGGCGTCTCGTCGGCTAGGCCCGGAGGCGCAGAGCGGCGGCGGCGGCGCTCGCGCGGCGGGATCGGGGGCAGGGTGTCCTCGATCGTGCTGCGCGGGATCGGGCCGGGCGCGAGGAAGGGTTCGAGCGGCGCACCCTCGGCGACCCGCCGATCGAACGGCGGCTGCGCCCACGGCTGAAGCTCTCCGATCACCTCCTCCTGGCGGCGCTCGCGCTCCGCCAAACGCGGACCGTAGAGCACCGCGCCACCCAGCGCCGTCACGCCTACGCCCGTCGCCGGCCCCCAATTCCGCATCCAATCGAGCGCAGCCTGCCGGCGCGCCTCCGCCGGGGTGGCGCGCGCGGCGTTGGCGAGCACGTCGCCGACAGGGCGCCGCTCGGCGGTGAGGTCGAGATCGAAGCGAGGCGCGCCGGGGCGGTCGCCAGCGAGCGAATACTCCTGCTGGGAGCCGTAGGCGCTGGCGTGGCGCCGGTCGGTCGGATAGCTCTCGTCGATCTGATCGAGGTCAGTCCGGGTCGGACGACGTGAGCCCTCGCCCGCCAGGAAGCGGCGATCAAGCTCCTGGCGGCGGCGCGCGCGGCGCGCGGCGTCCGTGATCGGCAGATCCGGGGCAGGCCACTCGACCGGCTCATGGCGCACCGTGATGTCGCCCAGGCGCGCGGTGCGGGATCGCCGCGTCGGGCGCGGCGGGATCGCCGCGGCGGCGCGCTCGCCGCGCGCGCGGGCGGGATCGAAGAACCGTTCGACCGCGTTCGAGGGCCGCGGCGGCTCGACCTCGATCGGCCACGACGGCTGGGGCGTGCGGCTCGGGCGCGAGTAGGAGAGGGCGTTGCGCACGCTGCGCCCCGACGTTCGCGCCGGCCCCGAAAGCGCGCCTGAAAGAGCGCGCGCGCCGGCCGCCCCCTGTCTAAGCCCGGAAATCCCCGCTTGGATGTCAAACGCATGCAGCGGCAGGGTGGCGGTGATGGCGTCGTCGAGCAGCATCTCGGCCTCGGACCGCAGCCCGGTTCTCGGATCATAGGTCTCCGGCCTATAGCCGAGGAAGTCCGTGGTCTCGAACCGCCGATCGCGATAGTCGGGGTCGGCCGGAATGGCCTCCAGCTCGTCGGGATCAAAGCCCATGGCCGCGGCGGTCTCCCGGCGCACTGGCGCGCCGGGGCCGGGACCGGCGACATCAGAGAAGCCCCAATAGGAATTGGTCGGCTCCGGCCGCCAGTCCTCCTCCGGCAGCCGAACGAGATTGCCGGACCGAATGTCGTCACCGCGCCGTCTCGTCATCGCGGGAAAAAACGGCGTCATGAGATCAAGCGCGGCGTCGCCGGGCTGACGCAGCGAGCCCGGAAACAGCAGCTCATTCAGCGCGCCGGGAGGCCCCGCGACCAAGAAGCCGGCGAGGGGGTTCCCGCGCCGCGCCGCGCTCATGGTCTCGATCTCGCGCTCGCGCGGGGTGCGCGGTTCGAGCGGCGCCATGTCGGCGTACTGATCGAGCGGCCGGCCCGCCTCCTCCGCCATGAGCGCCGAGGCCGGGGTGGGGCTGTAGAGGCTTTCGGCCGCCATGGCCCCAAGCCCCGCGAGCCCGGCGCCGGTGCTGAACAGCCGGAAGCCGCCGCGCTTGATCTCCTCGCGCTTGGCCGCGTCGGGGATGCGAAAGACGACGTAGGCTTCCGATGTAAAGTCGCTGGTGCGGCGGATGCCCTCGCCCTTGGCCTTCGCGGGCTTGACCGCGAAGGCGTCCTCGGCAAGCACCGTCCCGTCGGGGCGCACGATCTGGGCGGTGAGCCCGTACTCCTTCGCCGTGTCCAGCGCGGTGGAGAAGACGGTGTTGTTGTAGAACGGGCGGGCGGACTCCCACCTCACCGCGCTGCCGAGCGGGACGGCGACCGCGTCCAGCCCACGCTCGGCGGCGACGTAGAACAGCCGTCTGATCGCGGGCTCCTGGTAGCCCTTGGTCATGAAGGGGTGGTGGGGGACCGTGCCCTGGGGCGGGGGCTCGTCAAGCGTGCGAAGAAAGACTTGGTACTGGGTTTCCGCGTTCGTGAGCGCCTGTCCCTGCAACACCGGAATGCTTCCGCCGGGCTCGCGCGGCGATTGGCGACCCTGGGCGGTGGCCTCGGCCAGTTGTCGGGCGAGCGGCAAGTTGGCCGCGACCTCGTCGTTCGACCACGGGGCTGTTGGATCGAGCGAGGGAAATGAGTCGGGATACGCGCGAACAGCCGCGGCCACCACGTCGCGCTCATATGCCGGTCGGTAGGTCTCGATACTAGCGCGCCGCCGCTCCCACTCCTCCATCCGCCGCTTCCCGGCGCGCATGCCTTCGTAGCCCTCCCGCCCGCCGGCCTGGGCGAGGTCGCTCTGGTCCTCCAGCATGCGGAGCGTGCGGAGCGGCTTGCCGCCCTCGCCCAGGTTGGGGAAGTCCCAGGTGTCCTCCAGGTTCCAGAAGAGCGGGTCGGACGCCTGGGCGCCCTGCGAGCGCTGCTCGGGCGTGATCGCCGGGTTGCGGCGGCCCCCGAAGTGTCCCTGGTAGGTGTGGCTCGGCGGCATCAGCTCTTCGGGCGGATAGAAGAGCCTCTCCTGGTAGGAGCCCGGCTGGCGGTGGGGGAGGTGGCCGCCGTAGGCCGTGTCGGTGGTGGGCGGAGGAAGCCTGGACCGCCAATTGCTGAAAGCGATGTCAGCGGCCTGCTCGGGGGTGACGCGCGGGGGCAGGTTGTTCTGCCATCGCGCGAGGACGTTTGACTCCGCCTGCTCGCGGGTGACCTCGCGCGGGGTCGTGGCGCGCCAGTTGTCGTAGACGATGTCGCGGGCTTCCTCCCAGGAGACGGGCTCATCCCCCAGGCCGTTGAGCCAGTCCTGGAAGGCGTCCTCTCGGCCCTGTTGGTAGGCCCAATCGCTCGGCTCCCAATTGTTCTCGATGTCGTAGAACTCGTCCGCGGCATCGCCGAGATGCTCGTCGAGGACCGCGGCGATGTCGGGATCGTCGGTCGGGAAGTCGGGGTCTTCGGCTACGGTGCGGACCTCATGAGGGACGCCGAACATGTCGGGCTGCGTGCTGGTGGTGACGTAAGGCCCGTCGTACCGGAAGCGGTCGCCCCATCCCCCACCTCGGCCTTCCTCCATGCGGGCCATGAACGCGTCGACCCGCCCCATGACGGTCTCGGTCTGGTTGGAAGCCTCCAACCGAAGAGCGCCGATATCGTCGTCCGGGCGCTCGCGCCGCAGGCGGTCGAGGATCACGTCATGGATGTCGTCGGCGATCCGATCGGCGACCGCACCGTTGAACTCGCTCACGAACTCATCGATGCGATCGCTCTGCTCCTGATCGATGTAGTCCTGCGCGGCCTCGCGCTCCGCCTCCCAGACCGCCTCTTCGCCCACCTCGCCCACCCAGCCTTCGTAGGTGTGCTCCGGCCCCTCCACCACCTCCTCGTCGGTCAGCTCGTCGAGACGCTCCTCGCCAAGCTCCTGGATGAGCCCTTCTCGCTCATCCTCGTCCATCCCCGCGATGGCATCGGCGTCGTACTGCTCCTCCAGCGCCTCTCGCCCGAAGCTCTCGATCATGTTCTCCCAGGTGTGGGGAACGCCGGCCCGGACCAGGGCGTTGACGCGGCGGTCGTACTCCAGCCGGCCCAGCGCACCAGCCATATGGGCGCGCTCTTCGGGGGTCCAGAAATCGCGAGCGTCGTAGTCAGGGTAACGCTCGCGAAATTGCTGCTCACCAAGGTCGGCGATCATCCCCTCGCGGGTCGGCTCGGGCACGTCCATGCGGGTGCGGCGCGCGATCTCGGCCTCGCGCTCCGCCAGCGGGACGGCCGCCTCCCAGCCCGCGCGGGAGCGGTCGATCGGGTCGGGCGCGCCGAGGAGCTGCTCTTCGAGGAAGATCCGCCGGTCGCGCATGAACTCGACAAGCTGCTCGCGAGAGACGGGCTCGCGGCCGAGCTGCTGGGTCAAGTTGCCCTCGTTGACCCCCATCCAGCGCAGCTCCTCGGCGCGCACGCCGGGCTGCTTGGTGAGCCAGTTGAGGAACTCCGCCGGGGTGGCGCGCGCGTTCGGGTAGTTGCGCGTCGCCTCCACGACCGCGGAGTAGAAGCCCAAGGGGTCCAGCTCGCGGGCGAGCCGGCCGGCGCCGCGCGCGGCGCCGCCGGCTGGCATGGCCGAAGCCGGATCGAACGTCCCGCCCGCGAGCCCGGCCGCAAGCCCCGCCGCACCCACGCCGCCGGCGCCCGCGAGCAGGTCGCGGGCGTTGAGCGGCCGGCGGGCGAAATTGGCGAACCGGCTGCGGATGTTCTCAGGGTCGAAGACGGCGTAATGGGTGGTGTCGGGCGGCATGCCCATGCCGAACTGGCGCTCGGCGTTGCGCAGCACCACGCCGTCGTGGCCCATCGCGCGGTAGACCTGCTGGATCGCCGCGCCCGGCTCGATTCCAAAGTCGGTCATGTAGATCGCGGGCTCGGTGCGCATGACGGACTCGAAGGCGTCCGCGCTCAGGCCGTCGTATTCATAGGCCCGCTCCCACAGCTTGCTGATGACCTCCGCGGTCTCGTCGAAGCCAGCGTCATTGAGCACGCGCTCGGTGTTTGCGATGAGATCGACCGCCGCGCCGGAGACCTCCTCGGCGGCGTCCTCCTCGTCGGCGAGCGCGCCATACTCAAGATCCCAGAACGTGCTGGGCTCGCGCGGGGCGGGCCGGCCGCCGAACATGCGATAATAATCGTCCCGAACGTACCCGGCTTGCCCCCCGTTGACGACGACCGGATTCTGCATCCGCTGATAGGCGGGGATGACATAGCCCTCATTCGTCCCGCCCAGCTCGCTCGCGGCGCGCGCGCTGGCCTCATCCCACTCCGGCCCGCCCCAGCTCCAGCCCTCGGGATGAAGCTCGTTCAGAAGCTCCTCCGTTCGCCGCCCGATGCGGTTGCGGAGATCCGGCGAGGTTGGGGCCGCATAATTCCGGCTTACATCCGCGGGGCTGCTCGAAAGGTAGTGGGCCTTGCCGTGCCACGATCCGATATCAAGCCGCGCAGGGTCCATCTCGCGCACGTCGAACGTCGTGCCGAAGTACCCCGGCTCGTCGAGCCAGTAGCCGCCGGTGGCGGAGCGTGCTTCGCGCGCGAGCGGGGAGGTGTCGAGCGGGCGCGGCAGACGGCCCAGCTCCATGGGATCTGGGAATGCGAGCGGGCTCGCCGACGAGGAGAGATCGGCGAGCCCGCCGCGCGGACTGGCGAGCCCGCCGGGATCAAAATCGCCGAGCCGCGGCAAGCCGCCGGCGCCGGCGTCGACCCCGCGCGGACTCGTCAGGCGCGCCAAGCCCGCCTCGAAAGCGGGCAGCTCCTCGGGGCGGACCCCGCGGCGAAGCGCGCGGAGGAGGGCGCCTTCACCCGCCATTCAGAACGTCCTCAGCCGACAGGGTGGACGATGATCTCGACGCTGGCCTGGGGCGGCTGCTCCATGGCGTTGAGCGCGGCGTGGCAGTCGATCAAGGCGGCGGCGGAGAGCGCGCTCGGGCCAGTGTCGCGCTGCTTGATCTCGGCGTAGCGGTCGCATTCGGGGGGAAGCGAGAAGCCCCGCTCGTTCGCCCAGAGCACGAAGGCGGAGTCGCGACCGTAGTCGAGCGCGAGCCCGACAAGGCCGGTCGCCCGGCCGGTGACGGGGTCGGTCACCGCCTCCAAGGTGGAGCACGCGCCCAGCAGCGCGAGGGCGGTAAGCGCGGTCAGAATGCGGATCATGCGATGGCCTCCTTCTCGGCCTTGCGTTGGGCGCGCCACGCGATGAAAGCCTCTGCGATCCGGCGGATGACCTCCGGGGTCAACGTGAGCTTCGCTGAGGCATTGTCACGGCCGGTGATCACGATCAGCGTCGCGAGCGCGCCGGTGATGGAGTCCACCTGGATCTCGGACAGCCCGAAGAGCGGGCCGATGACCTGCGAGGTGAGCACCAGCCCGCCCAGGACGGCCGAACTCGACAGAAACCACTTCTTGTCCATGGAACGGTCCCTTGGCTTGGCATCCAGGGGCGCATCGTGGCCGGGGAGGGGAGGGCGCGCGACGCACGGTGTTGCATCGGTCTATCAACAGTGGTAATAGGGCGCATCCCAAAGGAGAGACGCATGCCTGACACCACCCTCGTCGCCTTCCTGCTCGATCGCTCGGGCAGCATGGGCGCCATCAAGGCGTCCACCATCGAGTCCTTCAACGGCTACGTCGCCAGCCTCAAGGACGGCCTCACCACCGCGCTCGCGGGCGAGATCCGCTTCTCGCTCGTGCAGTTCGACACGTTCGGGCTGGAGACCACCTGGAAGGACGCCCCCATCGAGACCGTCGACGGCCTCACCGATCAGACCTACCAGCCGCGCGGCGGCACGCCGCTGATCGACGCCTGCATGGCGATGATCGAGGGCGTCGAGCGCAAGCTCGCCGAGCTGACCGAGAAGCCCAAGATCGTGGTCTGCTTCCAGACCGACGGCCACGAGAACGCGAGCCAGAAGTTCACCTGGAGCGAGCTGAACGCCAAGATCAAGGAGAAGATCGCGGCGGGCTGGCAGTTCTTGTTCATGGGTGCCTCCATCGACGCCTACGACCAAGCCGGCAAGATGGGCATCGCCCGCGGCGCGACGGTGAGCTACGACTCCCGCCGGCCCGAAGCGGCGGCAGCGGCGTTCTACGCCAGCGGCATGAACACGCGGGGGTTCGCCGAAGGCCGGCGCGCAGACACCGCCTACACCGCCGAGCAGAAGGCCGCGGCCGGCGATGCGTTCGATCCCGACGCCAAGCCGGCGGCGCCCGCGCCCCCGCCCGCCCGTCATGCCTCGGTGACCGTCGATGAGATCGACCTCTAACCGCACGGGAGCGACCCTGGCCTCCATCCTGGAGGCCAGGGGGCTCAGCCAGTACGCCGTGGCGAAACGCGGCGTGCCTCAGTCCTCGCTCTCTGCGACGATCCATGGGCTCATGACGCCGGGCGCGGACTGGCTCAACATGGTCGCGAGCGCGTGCGACATGAGCGATGAGGAGCGCAAGCAGCTCCACCGCGCCGCCGTGCTCGACCACGGGTTCGATGTCGACCTGTAAGCTGGATCTAGGGGCAGGACTCGAACCCGCATCGCCGCGTTCAAAGCGCGGTATCCTACCATTAGACGACCCTAGAGTGGTGTCCCCGGACGGATTCGAACCGTCACTGTGCGCGACTTGAAGGCGCCGCCTCTGCCAGTTGGGCTACAGGGACGTGGTGCCCCGGGGGTGGATTCGAACCCCCAACCTCCGCGTTCTAAGCGCGGCACCTCTACCATTTGGGCTACCGGGGCAAACGAAGGCCGCCCTTCCCGCGAGGGGAGGCGGTGCGAGCTTCAGAGTCGCTGTCGTAATGCCGCCGTCAGGGTCATGTGGTCTGTATAAGGACGCCGGGAGCGCGCGTCAAGTGGGGGTGGCGTCCCGAGCAGGACTCGAACCTGCACCCTTCGGCTTCGGAAGCCGCTGCGCCTCCAGTTGCGCCACCGGGACGGATGGCGCGCCGCCGAGGACTCGAACCTCGCACCTCCGCGTTCGTAGCACGGCGCTCTTCCAGATGAGCTAGCGGCGCATGATGTCAGGGGACGGAGGGTTGGTACTGGCGTGACGAGTCGAACGTCAATATCTGCATTCACAGTGCAGCGCTCTACCATTGAGCTACGCCAGCTCCATGCCCCTGAAGATAGGGCCAATGGCCCTGCGTGTCAATCCTCCTTGTTCAGAAAAGTTTGGTGCGGGTGGTAGGATTCGAACCCACGGCCCCTCGGTCCCAAACCGAGCGCTCTAGCCAGACTGAGCTACACCCACAGAGGTTGACGGGAGAGGTAGGAGTCGAACCCACGTCTTCGGTTTTGGAGACCGACGCTCTAGCCGTTGAACTACACTCCCGAGGGGTGTGGAGCCCGTTGCCGGAATCGAACCAGCGTCGTCACCTTACGAAGGGGGTGCTCTACCACTGAGCTAAACGGGCGCTATGTGCCAGCGCGCCCGGCGAGTCCCTTCAATGGACTCTCGGTCGCCTGGGTCGCCGTCGCCATGTCGTGGTCGTAAGCATACAGAGTGGATAGGCGCTCACGCGCGGGATGTCAAGTGGCGGCGCCGGGAGGATTCGAACCTCCGGGACCGTGAAGGCCCGACGGCTTAGCAAGCCGCTGCAATCGACCTCTCTGCCACGGCGCCATGGTGCAAGGGGGAGGAATCGAACCTCCCACGCCGAGGTCTTCAGCCTCGCGCTCTACCACTGAGCTACCCCTGCATGGTGGGAGCGGTAGGAATCGAACCCACCCAGCCCAAGGACGACAGGTTTACAGCCTGCCCCGCGTCCATAGCGGTTTACGCTCCCGATGTTGGCGGAGGGTGAAGGAGTCGAACCCTTGACGCTGCTAACGTCAGCCCGGTTTTCGAGACCAGTTGCGGACCATCCCGCGCCACCCTCCGTTCGCCCGGACGATGGCGCGCCCGAGCGTTAGTCGCTATACGAGGATGAGGGACTAAAGTACCGCATGCGCCGTATCTAAGCGGTCTAGGCGGGCTCGTCAACCGGGCGATCGCAATCACACCTTGGATACTGACAAAGATCCTTGAACGTCGCCTGACACCATGCGGGCGCGGTGTCCTCACGAGACGGCGGAGTGGGTGGGTCGTGGAGCCTTCGCCGCTTCTGGCTGGACGACTTAACCACGTGGAGCTGAGGCGGGGAATCGAACCCCGGTCTTCGCGGTGGCGCCGCGTGGCTCTGCCACTGAGCTACCCCAGCGTGGTGTCCCGACGGAGAATTGAACTCCGGTTTCGGCCTTGAAAGGACCGCGTCCTACCATTAGACGACCGGGACGAATGGAGGACCGGGAGGGACTCGAACCCTCTGCCTCCTGATTAAAAGTCAGGCGCTCATCCATATGGGCCTCCGGTCCACTCATGCAAGCCATATGCGTATTTGGCTCTAGCGGCAGGCTTCGAACCTGCGACCTTCCGGTTAACAGCCGGACGCTCTACCAACTGAGCTACGCTAGAGTGGTGGGCCGGGGAGGGCTCGAACCTCCAGCCTCCCGATTATCGGTCGGGTGCTCTACCAGTTGAGCTACCTGCCCGCTCTACCATTGAGCTACTCCGCGATTGGTGGACCCAGGAGGATTCGAACCCCCGTCGCCGGACTGCGAAACCGGTGCTCTCCCAATTGAGCTATGAGCCCGCTGGTCTATGTTGGCGCTCGTGGGGGGAATTGAACCCCCGACCTCCCCGCTGACAACGGGACGCTCTGCCACTGAGCTACACGAGCATGGAGGACCGAGTGGGAGTCGAACCCACGACCCGCGGGTTAAGAGGCCGCCGCTCTGGCCACTGAGCTACCGGTCCGGCGAAGTGGTAGGCGAGGTAGGAGTCGAACCCACGACCTAGTGCTTGTAAAACACCCGCTCTCCCGTTGAGCTACTCGCCTTTGGGCCGTTTCGTGCATGCTTTGACGGCGTGCATGGCGGCGGTCTCGATGTCGGTCTGCGCAAGCGCCTTGAGGCGGGCGACCTCGCCCGCGTCGGCGCCGCCGGCGCCATCGTGATCGATGAGGTTGGCGGCGTCGCGCTTGATCTGATCGACCACCTCGTTGCCCGAGGGGTTGAAGCTGATCCCTACGCGGTATTCACCCTTGGTCATCGATCCGTCCTCATCTAGTTGGTAGCAGGAGAGGGATTCGAACCCTCGACCTCATGGGTATGAGCCATGCGAGCTGACCGCTGCTCCATCCTGCTAGCGGGGTTTCGCCGATGCCGACAGAGATGTCAAGGGCGGGGCTTGGTGGGCTTGGCATGGGCGGCGCGGAGCGCAGCCTCCAGCTCCTCGATGCGCGCAGTGAGCCCGGAGAGACCATGGTGTCGGAGCGCCGTCTCGGCCTGGGCGAGCTGTATGCGGAGCGAATCGCGCTCGTCCTCGATCTGGACGACGTACTCGGGGGAGGTGGAGGCGGGCGCGCGCACGGGTCAGCCCAGGGAGACGCCGCCGTCTTGAAGCAGCATGTAGAGGACCACGCCGAATGCGCTGAGCTGGGGCCAGTTCGAGGTGATCCATTTCCAATGTCCGATCACGGCGGAACGCTGGGTCTCGACGGTGACCAGCTTCTCGACCGCGTCCACGATCCGCTCGATGCGGCTTTCGAGCGCGGAGATTCGGCGGTCGTGCTCGGCGTGGAGATCGGGGCGCGGGCGCGTCTGGGCGTCCCTGGCGGCGAGGCGGGCGCAGAGCGCGTCGGCGAGCTTGTCGAGTTCGGTCATGGCGATCCTATACCCGCGATCGCGCACGAAGAAAGACGCACGCTGAGAGGGGTTGACAGCCGCTCAGAATGCGCGCATCTCACGCGGCGTCCGTAGCGTGATCGGCGGTTACTTCGCCAAATGAGAGCCCGTCGACGATTGTTCTCGGACGCCCAAGGGAGCGAACTCAGATCAAGGTGCGGGTAGCGTAGGAAGCGGGTACTTCGACTGATAATCGAGAGGTCGCAGGTTCGAGTCCTGCCGCCGGGTTTCGGCTCGGCGTAGCTCAGACGGTTAGAGCGCTAATGTCCCGCATCCGCCAGTTCTCCCGCGCCGAGATCATCTCGGGGGTAGCGTAGAGGTCGGTTACTTCGCTGACTAAGAAACTCAGCCTGACTGGTCCGACTTCGTCCGTTCTCCCCCGACCCTCCCCTTGGGGCGTCCGGCCTGACAAGGAGCAAGGCCGATGAAGACCAACATCTCCCCGCGCCGCGGCGCCCTTCGCACCCACGAGGGCGGCCCCGCCAAGGCGATCACGCCCGAGGCCGCGCTGCGCCGCTCGGTGCTCTCGTGCATGCTCTGGGAGAGAGAGTTCTACGAGGACGGCGAGGACATCGCGACGCGCATCGGTCAGCTCGCCAATCAGGTGAGCGCCGAGACGCTCGGCTGGCTGGCCGTCGAGGCGCGCACGACCTTCAACCTTCGCCACGCTCCGCTGCTGTTGACGGCCTACCTCGCCGCCCGCGGCGGCTCGATCGTAAGCTGGACGCTGGGCGAGGTGATCCAGCGCGCCGACGAGCTGGCCGAGTTCCTGGCGATCTACGCCAAGGTGAACGGCGTGTCGCCGAGCGCGCTCAAGCCCAAGCTCTCCAACCAAGTCCGCAAGGGGCTTGCAAGAGCGTTCGGTAAGTTCGACGAGTACGGCCTCGCCAAGTACGACCGCGCCGGCGCGGTGCGGCTGCGTGACGCGCTGTTCCTCTGCCACGCCAAGCCGGCGGACGACGCCCAGGCCGCGCTCTGGAAGCGGCTGGTGGGCGGCGAGCTGGCGACGCCGGAGACCTGGGAGGTCCGGCTCTCGGGCGGGGGTGACAAGAAGGCGGTGTTCGAGGGCCTGATCCGTGAGGGCAAGCTCGGCTACCTCGCGCTCTTGCGCAACCTGCGCAACATGGAGCAGGCGGGCTGCGACAAGACGCTCGTGCGCGACGCCATCCTGGCGCGCAAGGGCGCCCATCGCGTGTTGCCGTTCCGCTACGTGGCCGCCGCGCGCGCCGCGCCGATGTTCGAGCCCGCCATCGATCAGGCGCTTTCCGAGGCGATCGCCGGCATGAAGGTGCTCTCGGGCTCGACGGCGGTGCTGGTCGACGTGTCGGGCTCGATGACGGGCTCGCGTCTCTCGGCGCGCTCGGAGATGTCGCGCGCGGACGCCGCGGCGGCGATCGGCGCGCTGATCAACGGCGACGTGCGCATGTTCGCGTTCGGCACCAACTGCGCGGAAGTCCCCGCGCGGCGCGGCATGGCGGGCGTGGACGCGATCCGCTCCGCCAATGTCGGGCACGGCACGGAGATCGGCAAGGCCGTGCGCTTCGCCGAGGCGCGCGGGACGTTCGACCGCATGATCGTGATCACTGACGAGCAGAGCAACGACGCAGTCGCCGACCCGGCCGCGCCGCGCGCCTACGTGATCAACGTGGCGAGCGCGCGCAACGGCGTCGGCTACGGGCGCTGGACGCACATCGACGGCTTCTCCGAGGCGGTGCTGCGATACATCGACGAGATCGAGCACGATGAACGGCCAGACGCTTAAGGAGACCGCGATCAGGATCTTCGGCGAGCGCGGTTGGCAGACCCGCCTCGCCGAGTTCCTCGACCGCGATGTCTCCACGGTGCGGCGCTGGACATCCGGGCAGATCCCGGTGCCGGGGCCGGTGGAGCGCGCGGTCGAAGGGCTGGAGAAAAAGACCGGTTGACACAAGCGGGGCGCTGGCCCTATCTTGTGGTCATAAGACGGGCCGCCACGGCCCACCTTTTGGGAAAGGGAGAACCCCCATGCAGACCATCCAAGTCCGCGCCGCGCTCGCCCTCGATCTCGACGATCAAGCGCTCCTTCGGGAGATGATCGATCTGGCGGCTGAGGAGTTCGGCCGGCGCGCCTACATCCTTCGCCAAGCCGGCGCGACCGATCAGGCCGACGCCATGACTGAGCGGCTCGGCCGCGCCCAGGCGTTCCGCGACGCGATGCGCGTGGGAGCGGCCCTGTGAGCGACTGCCCCACCGTCAACTTCGTCCTTGAGGACATCAAGGCTCTGCGCGAGGCGGCCGACGCCGCCGAAGCGCAGGGCCGGGAGGTCTTCCAGTATGCGGCCAAGAGCGACGGCGTAGCTCGCGAGTACCTCGTGAGCTACGCGCGCTATCTGGCCTCGTTCCTCGATGAGGCGTTCGGGTCGTGACCCTCAACTCATTCCGCACCGACCTCGCCAAGCTGATCGAGCGCCACCTCTCCCATGGGGTGGCGCCCGGCCGCATTCGCGAGGAGCTGGACGCGCGCATGCTCGCGCTGGAGACCGAGGCCGAGAGCGAAGAGGCGGAGTGATGCCCAGACCCCTGACCGAGGCCGATCTCGCGGTGATGAACTACGTCGCGGCCCGCATCCGCAGGCGGCGCGAGGGGCTCGGGCTGAGCCAGAAGGACATCGCCACGCGCGTCGGAGTCACGTCGCAGCAAGTGTCGCTTTGGGAGAAGGGGCAGTCGCCAACCACCTATCGGCTCTACCAGCTCGCCCGAGCGCTTGAGACCACAATTGGCGACCTCTTCCCAGATGATGACTAGCAACTGCACGGTGAACGGCTGCCCCACCATGAGCGACGACGAGATCACCGCCTTCGTTGCGCGACGCATCCACATGCGCCGCACGATCCTCGGGCTGAAGCAGCGCGAGGTCGCCGAGATCCTCGATGTCTACGAGTCACAGTATCAACGGTGGGAGAGCGGGCGGCACAAGCTCTCCGCCCCCGCGCTCTACCGCATCGCGCATGCGCTGGAGACAACCGTGCATGCGCTGTTTCCGCTATGACCACTGACGAGCTTATGGCCCACATCGGAGAGCGCACGCAGAGCCGGGGCATGCGGATCGCCACCCTCTATCGCATCGCCGAAGCGCTGGAGACGACCATGTGGGATCTCCTGCCCCATGATGACGCCTGAGCAGATCCGCAAGGCCCGCAAGACGCTCGGCCTCACTCAGGCCGAGTTCGCCGAGAAGCTCGGCCTGGGCGCCCACGGCGGGCGCACGGTGCGCCGCTGGGAAGCGGGGGAACGAACGATCACGCGGCGCACCGAGCTGATGGTGCGCGTCCTGCTGGAAGAAGAAGGAGAGTAGATCATGCACGACATCACCGGCTTCATGCCCGCGGGCTTCCGTCTCCGCAGGGGCAAGGGCAAGAACGTCAAGAACGGCCTCTGCTTCATGGAGACCGTCGCGCTCATCGCGGGGGAGGAGATCACCGACCACCCCAAGTGCGCCTGCCCGGCGCTCACGTACTTCGGCATCGTCCTCAACGACCTCGCCAGCGACGAGCTGCGCAATCAGCTCCTTCCCCTGGCGTGGGCGACGGCGGGCACGCGCTCGCCCGAGCACTTGCCCGCGCGCCGCCGGCTGCTGCTCGCCGCGGTGTCCCATGTGCGCGACCGCATCACCGCGCTCGGCGGAGAGCGCCGTCGGGTGACGGCGACGGATGATGACTGGTTTGTTGGGACCGAGAGCTACAAGATCGAGATCAGCTCCGTGACCGGCTTCTCGGTCTCCAGCCTCGATCGCTGGCGGAGGAAGATGGCCGACATCGACGCGCGGCTGGCGCGGGCCTATGAGCGCGTCGAGGCCGGCGTGCCGGGGGAAGAGGTCGCCGACCGCCTGCTCGGCGAGCTGGTCATGAGCTATGACCGGCTCGCCAATCGCGGCCGCACCGGCTACCTGATGGCCGACCGCTTCCTCGAAGTCCCGCTCATCATGCTGCGCGAGGCGATCAAGGCCGGCCCCCACGGCGGGCTGCCCGACGAGGTCGTGGAGACGCGGATCAGGGCGGTGGCGGACAAGCTGCCGGTAGTGGCGTGATGAAGGAGTACCACAAGATCCAAACCGTCTGGGCGCGAGATCCAAACACGAAGTTCAAGACGCTCATCGAGGGCGAATGGGCGCTACCCGAGTTCGGCTACCTCGCCGACTGCGAGTGGACGTTCACGGAGAAGGTGGACGGAACCAATGTCCGGGTGATGCGTCACCCCGGACACGCGCCGACCTTCGGCGGCAAGACGGACAACGCGCAGATGCCCGCCAAGCTCGTGGCGCGGCTGGAGGAGCGCTTTCACGCGCCCGAGGCGCTGGAGTTCTTCAAGACGTTCGACGACGGCGGCGACGTATGCCTCTACGGCGAGGGCTACGGGGCCGGCATCCAGAAGGGCGGCGTCTATCGGCCTGACCAAGACTTCGTGCTCTTCGATGTCTGGGTGAACGGCTGGTGGCTCCAGCGTGAGGATGTCGAGGACATCGCCTCCAAGCTCGGCCTCGATGTCGTGCCGATCATCCACAAGGACAATCTGCACACGATGATCAAGCTCATCCGCGGCGGGCTCAACAAGTCCCGCTGGGGCGACTTCCAAGCCGAGGGGCTCGTCGCGCGCCCGACCACGGAGCTATGCGACCGCGCCGGCCGACGGATCATCACGAAGCTCAAGATGAGGGACTTCGCCTAGCTCCACACCTCCTCGAACCGCCCCGGCGCCAGCTCGGTGTAGCGCACCGTCTCCTGCACCGAGCGGTGCCCGAGCCAGTCCTGGACCAGCCGTAGGTCCAGGTTCCGGTTCACCAGCGCGTAGCCGCAGGCGTGGCGCAGCATGTGGGCGTGGACCGACAGCGGCAAGCCCGCGCGCACGCCGGCCCGCTTGACGAGCCAGTTGATCGAGCGGGGGTCGAGCCGCTGGCCGCGCTCGCTCATGAACACGTAGGGCGCGCCCTCTGGCTCATGCCGGCGGCGCAGCTCTTCAAGCGCGGCCAGCTCGTCGTCGCGGATCGGATGGACTGACGGCTTGCCGCGCTTGACGCGGCGGACGTGGAGATAGCCCCGCGGCGCCGGCGCGTCGATCATGACCACCGGCTTGGGCCACTCGACCTGAGACCACAAGAGAGTCGACGCCTCGGCCGCCCGCAGCCCGTGGCGGTACATGATGAGGATGAGGGCGCCGTCGCGGTGGCCGTGCCGCCCCTCCTTCGCCGCCGCGATCAGGCGCTCGACCTCGTCCTCGGTCAGGTACTCGCGCGGGCGGAGATCCCGGTTGAGGGGGCGATGGGCGACGGGGGCGGTCATACTCAACCGTTTACCCGGCTTCGCGACCCCCTGCAAGCCCGATCGACCCCATCAGACCCTTATGTTTCGGCCACTCCGCCGCTTCGCATGATTTTCGGGGGAGTTGACATGCAGGGCCACTGTCCCTATAATGCACCTAACAAGACTGATGGAGGCTGACATGGACAACTTTCTCGAACTGCTCGTCAACACCGGGCAGATGCGCCCCGAGGTTCGCGACCGCATTCTCAAGCTCTACGCCGAAGACGGCGAGCGGCGCTGGCAGAGCGGCTTCGAGGACGCGATCAACCTGATCTCTAGCCGCTGCGGCTTCCGCGGCGAGCGTGAGGCCATCGCCTTCCTCAAGGCGAAGTTCGAAGAAACAGACTGAGAAGCGCGCCGCCCTTCAGGGCGGCGCCGCCATTTTGGAGGCTGAAATGACCGACAACCTCACCACCTTCGCGACCGACTACCCGGCGGAAGCCGCGTGGCTCGATCAGGCCGCCGAGCACGGCTCGGACTTCGCCGCCTCGCTCCGCGCGGGCGTGCGCAAGTACGGCTCGCTCACCCCGCGGCAGCTCGCCGCGGTCCAGCGGATCGTCGAACAGGACGCCGAGCGCGCCCGCCTGCAAGAGCAGGTCCAGCGCGTGGACGTGTCCCCGATCGTGGAGGCGTTCGCGGCGGCGAAGGCGAACGGGCTCAAGCGCCCCAAGCTCCGCCTGCCGAACTTCGCGATCTCCGCGGCGCCCGAGAACGGTGCGAACCCCGGCGCGCTCTACATCAAGAACGGGCCGACCTACCTGGGCAAGATCGATGCGGAAGGCCGCTACACGGCCAGCCGCGAGGCGACGCCCGAGACCATGACCGCGATCGCCGCGGCGATGGTGAACCCGCTGGAGGCCGCCGTGGCCTACGGGCGGGAGACTGGCAACTGCGCGCTGTGCGGACGGTTCCTGGAGAACCCCGAGAGCGTCGCGCTCGGAGTCGGCCCGATCTGCCGGCGCAAGTGGGGGCTCGGCTGAGCAACCAGGGTGGTCGGTTTCAACCAACCGACCACCCCAACCAACCACCTGGAGAACGACATGGACAACATCAGAGACAAGATCCGCAAACTGCTTCGTCTGGCGGAGAACGCTGGCGCGACGGAAGCGGAAGCCCTGAACGCCGCGGCGAAGGCGCGCGCGCTCATGGACGAGTATCAGGTCACGGTCTCGGCCGCGGACCTTGAAGAAACCGGCGCCGTCGACGTGACCGACGAAGCGGTCATCCTCGGCAAGGCGAAGCCCGACCGCATCATCGTAGTCTCCTCCGCCATCGCGCGCTTCTGCGACGTGAAGGTGTGGAAGAGCGGGCCGCGGGTGGTGTTCCTAGGACTCTCCGCCGATGTCGAGATGGCGAGCTATCTGCTCCGCCTCGTGCGCACCGCGCGGGACGCCGAGTGGAAGAGCTACCAGCGCAGCGACGAGTTTCGCGATCAGCGGCTCTCGGGCTGGACGGCGTACCAGCTCCGCAAGTCGTTCACGGACGGCATGGCGATCCGCATCGGCGAGCGCCTCAAAGCGCTCAAGGCGGAAAGCGAGGCGGCGTTCTCGAACTCCCGCGCGCTCGTGCCGGTGAAGAACGCGCTCATCACGGAGGAGATGGCGCGGCGCGGCATCTTCCTCCGCCGCGGACGCCGCGGCAGCGGCTCCTACGCCAACGCCGCGCGCGACGCGGGCCGGGCTGCGGGGGATCGGGTGAGCCTGACCCGCCCCGTCGGGTCCGCCAAGGTCGCGGGAGCGCTGCGATGATCCGCCGCCTCTCCATCCGCTTCGAGGCCGACGCCCCTCCGGGCGTCGGCAGCGGAGTCCGCCGGGTGCTCGACCTGAGCACGCCGCGGATGAAGCGCCCCGAGCTGCTCTACGTCCCAACGATGACCCGCTGGCGGGCCGACCCGGACGTGCTGCGCGGGGCTGTCGAGATCCCGCTGGAGCCGCGCAAGCTCAGCCGGCGGATCAAGAAGACCGTGCGGGAGCGCCAAGCCATGGGGCTCGCCGTGCCCGCCAAGGTCGTCAAGCGCGTCCTGCGCGAGCTGAAAGGAGAGCCGACATGAGCAGACCGAGCCCCGACCGAAACCCCGTCCTCAAGGCCGTCATGGCGAGGGCGCGGCAACTCGGCTTCGAGCCGCGCTTCGAGCGCGGCAAGAAGCACCCCAAGGTGATCGTTCCCACACCGGGCGGCGCCGTCACGATCTCGGTCTCCGAGACCAGCGGAGCCGGGCCGGTGAGGATCAAGCTGTACGAGCGCCAGCTCATGAACGCCCTGGCGCGAGCCGGGGCGCTGGCGAAAGCCGACGGGTAGACTTGTTGACAACGGCTGACGGGCGGTTCGTAGAACGCGGGCCGCCCGTTATGCTGCGCGCCCATGAGGGACTCGCTGGACTACGTGAACTATTGGTTCGCCAACACCTTCAAGCTCATTGTGGTGGGGCTGGCGCTGGCAGCAGGGCTGGCGATCTTTGACCGACCGGCAGCCTGTCCTGGGGCGGCGGCAGAAGCTCCAGCAGCGCTTCGTAGTCGGCTTTGAACTCAGGTTCGAGGCGCGCGAGCGCAACGATGGTCGCGTACTGGCGGCCGTAGAGCACCGCGGCGTCGACGCCGAGCTGCTGCGCCGCCGTGCCCCCGGCGAGCAGGCGCGTAAAGCCGGGCGACATCAGCAGCCGCCCGCCGACCGCCCAGGCCGCATGGAGGAGCCCCATCGTCGCCGGCGCCGCGGCGATCGCGGCGGTGCTGCCAACGGCCTGGGCGCCCATGAAGCTGCGCGAGGTGTTGGCGTAGCTCTCCGCCTCGCGCATCCGCGCCATCGTCCGCCCGAAGGCGTCGAGGTTCTCGCGCGCCACCGAGTAGCGGTCCCCGAACAGCAGGTTCTTGGCCTCGGGGGTGAGCTTCTCCCAGGCCGTGGCCCAGGAGGTCGGGGAGAACTGATTGCCGCGGCCAGACGACGCGAGATCATGCAAGATCGTCGCGGCCACGTCGCGCCATTGCTCCTGCGTGAGCGCCTCCCTGAGCGCCCGGACCTCGCGGACGGAGCCCCTGCCGCGATCCTGGAGCGCCGTGCGCAGACGGGTGAAGGCCATCTCGTCCGTGCGCGTGTTGTAGCGTTCGAGATCCTGGCGGATGACGCGCGCGGTCGCGCGATACCAGGAGTTGGCGGCCTGGAGATCGGCGAGCGCCTGGAGCGCCGCGGCGTCACGAGCGGGGTCGTTCCGGCGGAACATGGCGCGCGCCGCGCCCTGGATGCCGGCGTAGATGTCGGCCGTCAGCGCCGATTCCAGCATCGCCAAGTCGGAGTCCCGCGCGGTGCGCATGAGCGGGGAGTCCTCCGTCCGCATGCGCCGGATCTCGGTGCGGAACCGCTGGAGGTCGTTGAAGTGGAACGACGTGCCGCTCAGCTCGCCGGGGCGCGCCGTGTTCTCGAAAATCTCCTGGAAACCCTGCATGCGCGGATTGCGCGTCGCCTCATTGAGGAGCGCGCTGCGGAACGGCGTGTTGATGCGCCCGAGCGCGCGCCGCGTGTTCCGCGTAGAGGTGGCTGCGGAGCGACGAACCTGAGCGTCGACCGCGTTGAAACGCCGGTTGGCCTCAGCCGGAAAGCGCGTGCGCGAGAACTCCTCAACGCCCTCGCGCAGCGCCCGGCCGCCCGCCTGCGGCTCGCGGACGAAAGGCGAGTATTGCGCGGCCTGCCGATCCGCGGACGCCTCGGCCTGCTGCATCCGTCGCTGGACCTGCCCGCGCGCGAGAATCCCGCCATAGGGATTCTCGGTCGTCGCCTTGGTCAGAGGCCCGGCCAAGCCGCCCGCAACCGTGTCCGCGGTCGCGGCGGCCACGTAGGGCTCGACCCCGCTGCGGTCAAAGTCCTCCACCGCCTGCGCTACGCGATTGGGGACGCGGTTGCGGAGCCCCGGCCCGCGAGGAAGACCGTCCCGATACGGCATTTGTGATGGCTCGACGACCGGCAACCGCGAGCGAGGAAACGACGGCGGCTGCGGGCTGGTCAGGCTGCCGTCCCTGACAAGCGGGGCGCGCGGCCTGGGCGCCGTCCGACCAGGAGCCCGCGCAGGCGACGTCAGCAACGCCATCTCCATGGCCGGCGCGGCGGTCTCGATGGCGCGATCCATCGCGTGTCCGGACCGCCCCGCCAGGATCTCCTCGGGGAGACTGCGCTCCGTCGGCTGCCCCAGCCACGTGCCCTGATGCTCGGGCGCGTCGGACAGCCCAATCCCGCCGCCGGTGTAACCCTGGATCAATCGCCCGCCCGCCGTGAGCGGATAAGTAAGCGTCTCGACGGGGTGTTCGAGCACGTACGCGCCGATCCGCGCGGGCGCGTCGATCAGGCCCTCGGCGAAGTTCGCGCCAGCCCGCACCGGCCCAGCCGCGACCATACGGCTCTGCGGGCCGAGGTTGCGCACGCCGGCCTCGGTGTCGGACATGCCGGCTTCGGCCTGCTCTTCGAACGAGATGCGATCCGCCGCGGCGCGCTCGAAGCCCGCCTGATCGCGCCGCGCGGGCTCGGGCATGATGCGCCGGTCCGCCCAGGAGCGCATGTCGGACGCCCAGCGGGATTGGCGGCCCTGATTGGCGCGCATCCGAGCCCGCGCGCGCGCCAGGGCGCGCTGGCGCTCCAGCTCCAGCTCCTCGGGGTCCATCAGTAGGCCCCCGGGGCGCTAGGCCCGAAGCCAAGGTTGAACTGCGGCCTCGTCTGCGCGGCCCCTTCGTCCGCATAGAGCTGCTCGCGCTCCGCAGGCGTCAGGTGACGCCACTCCTCATCGGTGACGCCCGCAGCGCGGGCCGCCTCCGTCATGGGCGGCACATCGCCGCCGCCGCGGCTCGCCAGCTCCTCGGCGAACTGCTCCCGGATACGGTCGGCCAGTTGGAAGAGCTGAAGATTGGGCACCGGCTCGCCGGGGTGATCGCGCATGTAGGCGCGGCGGATCGCGTCCGCTGAAGCGACGACCTGCTCCATCACCTTCATGAGGTTCTCTTCGAACTGCGCTTCATCCTGAAGGTCCGGGTCGAGGCTGGCGATGCGCGACTTCAAGAGGTTGATCTCCATGTTGGAGACCTGACCGAGCGCGCCGCCCGTCTTGGAGTTGTCGCGCATGTATTGCAGCTCGTCGAACGCCATCGCGGCGTCGATCGACTGGATCGCCTGACCCAGGTTGGCGGCCTTCTGCCCCCACCAGAGGCCGGCGAGCTGAGCCCGCCTCCCCCACCGCCCCCCGACGCCGGTCGTCATCGGCGTGGAAAGCTCAAGCGCGCGCTCGATGGAGCTGAGCGTCGCCTCGGCGCGCCGGCCTCGGTCTTCGAGGTAATCCGACGCCTCCGCGGCCGTCATCGCGTCCTCGGCCGGCTCCCTCAAACTGAACGTGCTCGGATCGAGCGCTTCGCCGGTGTAGAAGTCGGCCCAGCCCTCCGGCCCACGGACGACCTGACGTGGCTCGCCGTCGATATACACGTCCTGGGGCTCGTTGGTGAGCTGGCTGCGCTTGCCCGCCTCCGCCAGCCGAGCCTGCTCGCGGAGCTGGGCGATGTTGTAGCCATGCAGCGTGCGATCGCGCTCGGTCGTGAATGCGTTGGCGGCGCTCGTCGTCTCCTGGTTCTGGGCGCGCGTCAGCGCCAGCTCCGGGGAGACCCGCGCCCACCTGAGCGACTCAGGATCGCCCGCGAAGAGATCCGCGATCTCGTTCTCGCGCCGCCGCTGACGCGGATGCATATAGTCCGGGCCATAGCCGATCGGCCCGAAAATCTCGCTCGCCTGACTGCCGGGCGCGCCGAGCCCCGCGATGCCGCGCGCGACCCCTCGGCCCAGCTCGCCGAGCGCGCCGAGGCCCGCCCGGAAGGGGCCGAGCCGGGACTGCACGTCCTCGACGTACTGCCCGCCCTGGCGTTTCAATCTCGGGATCACGGCCTACCTCTGCTGCGGGTTCCCAAAGAAGTCGAACACACTTGAGATGGCGTCCCACCCGCTCGGGCGGTCCGACGTGGACTTGCCGAGCGGCGCGCCGAAGATGACGCCCGCAGCGCGGTCGAGCAGATCCCATTGCCGGTCGCGGTCGCCCTCGAAGCGATTGCGGTAGTCGAGCGCCGCATCGCGCTGGTAGTCCTCGCCCATCTGGCCGGCCGCGATCTGGTTGAGCGGGCCACGCAGGCCATAGTCGGCGAGCGTGCCAAGCCCGCCGAGCGAGCCGAGGATCTGGTTGCCGCGCATGCCGGCTGCGCCCATCTGGTTGGCGATGTTCTGACCCTGCACGCCGATGCCGCGGTTGAGGTCGTCCGCAAACAGACTGGCCGCCCCGCTCAGCCCGCCGAAGCGGCGATTCTCCATGGCGTCGAACGCGCCGCCGTAGAGGTCGGTGGCGAAGTCGCCGAGCCGGCTGGCGAGCTGGTTGGCGAACATCTTGGGCGCGACCGAGCCTGAGAGCCCGCGGCCCGCGAACGCGCCCGTGGTCGCATCCCTGATCTGGCTGGCCCCGCGCTTGAACATCTCGTCGAGCCGCGGGTTGGCGTTCGCGCCGAAGCTGGCGAGATCGCCCTGATAGGGGTTGGCGCCCGGCATGGAGATGCCCGTGGCGCCGCTGGCGATGGCGTTGAGCCCCGGCATGCCGGCGATGAGCCCTTGAAGGGCGTTTTGCGAGACCCCGTAGAGCGGGGAGCCCTGACCGGCAAGCGCATTGACCCCCTGCTGGGTCGTAGGGGACATCGGCACATGGGTCGAGGGGAGGTTCTGCGCCCACTGCGGTTGGTTCTGGTAGTTGAAATTCGCCGCGTTGGAGATGTTCTGGTAGCCCTGCTCGAACCCCGGCGGATAGACCGGCGTCGTCGTCTGCGACGAGCCGAAGACGGAGTTCTTGAGGTCGGAGAGCCAGCTCATAGACTGTTGCTACGCGCGCGCGCGCGATCCGGCGACGCACGCCGGGGTGGACGCGAGCTTTCGCTTGTGGCAATGCTCCGCCATGATCGCCTTCGCGTTGAACGTGTCTGAAAAGGGAGTTCCATCATGCGCATCATCGGCTTCATAGCGGGCATCGGTGGCGCGCTCGCGCTGCTGATCGCGTCTCTCCTGGGCGGCTCCGCCTGCGATCCGAACGAGTGGCGCTGGTGGCGCGCGTCGAGCTGCTCCTCCGTGGATATCGCGCCGTGATCACGTTCGCCGCCGGGCTCGCGATCGGGGCGGTGATCTTCGGTTCTCTGGGAGCGCTCTGGGAGCGGTATCGGGTGGGCGACTTCGTCATGGGCGTGCTCGCCGCGGACCCGGAAGAGCCGAACTAGCTCACCGAGACGTTGAACGTGTCGAGCGTCGTGTCGCCGTCGGTCTCGTTGCGGACGGAGACGGTGAAGTTGTCACCACCCGTTCCTGCGGCGGCGCCGAAGTGCAGCGTGTCGCCGCTGCTCATCGAGACGGTCGTGGAATCGAATGTGATCGTTACCGGCGAGCCGCTGTTCTTGATGTAGCTGAAGGTCGTGTTGGGGGCGCCGCCGCTCTCGGAGAAGCCGAGCGTGATCGGCTCGCTTATGCCCTGGATGGTCTGATCCGCGTTCGTATCAGCGCCGGGCGCGGTGAAGAAGATGTCGGCCCAATCGACCGCGTCCGGGGTCACGTCGCGCCCGCCCTGGGCCGCGCACGCGATCATCATGACACGTTCCCCGTGGCGTAGCAGACATTTTGCGCCTGGAAGGCGAGAAGCACGCTGCCGCGCGCCGAGAGCGTCAGGTTGCCCGTGCCCCCGTCCGCGGTGTTGTAGAGCGTCATGCTCGTGTCCTGCGTGAGCGTGATCGAGGACGCCGAGTGGTTGATGATGTGGATGGTGTCGCCCGCGGCGAAGGTGTCGTCTGTCACGGTGATGTTGCCGGTCGCGAAGATCCGCGAGTCCGCGTCGCTCGCGGCGAGCGAGCCCGAGGTGGTCGCATCCGTCCTGACCCCGCGGAGGTCGCCGTTGGTGTCGGCGACGGAATTGAAGGTCACGTCGTCTGACGTGCCGAGCCCCAGGCTCGTGCGCACGGTCGTCCCGCTCTCGTAGGCGAAGGCGCCCGCGCCGGTGGCGACGATGAACTGCCCGTCGGAGGCCGCCGCGCCGAGCGTGTTGAAGTCGTCGAGCACGGCGCCGAACGCCTGCACGTCCGTACCGATGGTCAGCCCGAGGCTCGCGCGCGCCGTCGCCCCGCTTTCGAGAACGAAGTTGCTCCCGTCTCCGACGATGATCCCGCCGTCGGTGCGCGCGAGCCCGAGGATGTCCGCGAGGGGGCCTTCGGAGAGATCGCGGTCAATCGCGCGGAGCGCCGCGGCGAACTGGCGCGGGCGCTCCTCCCCGAGGGAGGTGATGCGCGGGCTCGTGGTGCGGGAAGGCTGCGCCATCAGCGATCACTTCCGCCGGCCGCCGCTGGTCCAAACGCACTCGATGCCGCGGCTCCTGGTCCAGCTCGCGCCCGCCGCGACGACGGTGCGCAGGCGGGGGTATCTGGCATAGCGGTTGGGGTGCGCCTCCCCCAGGGTGTTGAGCGCCTCAGCGGCGGCGTAGCTCACGGCGTCGCCCAGGCGCGCGCGGTAGCCCACCTGCACGCTCACGTCGCTCGCGGTGGCGGCGTCGATCAGCGGGGCGGCCTCCTTGATGTGCGCCGCATTGTCCGGGAACGACTGATAATCGCCGGTCTCCAAGGTCGCGGCCATATTCGAGCCGGTGAAGGTCGCATAGAGCGAGCTGGTGGGTGCGCCGCTCGCGACCACGATCGCGCCGGTGGCGCGCGTCCAGTCCACGAACTGCCCGCCAAGCACGGGATCGAGCAGGAAGGCGTCGATCAGGCAGCATAGGTTGTCGGCGCTGACGTTGAACAGCGCCCATTTCTCCGTGGGCCAATGATAGACCATGATCCGGTCGGGCAGATACCAGTTGTCCCCGAGCGTCACCGCCGCGGCTGTCGGGTAGGCGAGCATGTAGAGCTTGCGGACCGGATCGACCGCGGCGTGCATGAAGTAGTGCCCGAGGATGGTTCCCCCGCCGAGCGTGCGCGCGAACTTGTGGGTCGAGTCCGAGGTGAAGAACTTGTCGACCTTCCCGAAGCCAATATCGATCGGCAACCCTGTGCCGGGCAGGTATTGCTTAAAGCCGCTGTCGGAGACATAGAAGGCGACGCCATTGTGCTGGGCGAAGCTGTAGGGATAGGTCACCCCGCCGCTCGGAACCGCCACCTCCAGGTCGACCTCCGCGGCGTCGCCGACGAACAGCACACGCCGCCACGTGTTCGCTTGGCCGAGCCAGAAGCCCCCGCCCGCCTCGAAACCGGCGTGGATCGGCCCGCCGTCGGGCAGAATGATCTCCCAGCTCCCGTTGGTGCCGTCCCCGAGCCAGGATGTGATGTCGTCGATCTCGCTCGCCGTGGCGGTGCGCGCCGCCGCGCCCGCGCCCTGGTTGAAGAGCACGTGCTGGTTGCCGTAGGGCGCGCCGAAGCGGCTCGACGGCGGGCTGCCGGAGAGATTGGAGAAGTCGGTGTCGCTCGCGAGGTCGAACACCTGAACGCTGTCGGAAACGTTGTGGGCGAGGATGTTCTGCCCGAACCGCGAAAACGTCCAGCGATCCAGCTCGGTCATGCCGTAAGCGCCGCCCGAGGTGCGCGTCAGGTCGTCGATGTCGCCATTGGAGAGCACCTCGTAGAGCTTAGTGCGATCACCGATGAAGATGCGGAAGAACGGGATCTGCTGCGCCGTGGAGAGCGTCCAGTCGAACTGGATCAGGCCCGCACCTCCGCTGCCCGGCGTGCCCACGCCCGAGTAGGAGCCCGAGACCCCGCCCCCGCCCCCGCCGGGCGCGAAGCCGTCGGTCGCGACCCCGGTGGTCGCGCTCTCCCCGACGCCCCCGCCAAAGCCGCCAGAAGGCGCGTCACCGCCCACCGCGCCCGAGCCGGCGCTCCCGGACGTGTTCGTATCCCCCCCGCTGGCGGAGCCCCCAGCGCCTCCAGAGCCCGCTACGCCGTCAGTCGCGTCGGTCCCGTCCGCGCCGTCGCCTGCGCTCAATGAGAAGCCGGTCGAGTTGAGCGTCCCCGAGGCGGTCTGCGCCGTTCCGCTGAACGCGTAGGCGACATTCTGCCCCCAGTCGCCCATCGCGACCGCGCTCGTGTAGACGCAGAGCGCGCCGCCGCCGCCGCCCCCGCCGGCCGCGCCGGTCCCGAAGGTCCACTCGAATGTGATGCGGCCCGCCCCACCGTCGCCGCCACCGCCGCCACTGCTCGCGACGCCGTTGCCCCCGCCGCCGCCCGCACCGCCGCCGCCCGGCCCCGCACCGTCGGCGCCGCTCCCTGTCCCCCCCGAGCCGCCCGATGGGGCCGCACCGCCGTTGCCCCCGACGCTCCCGCTGTTCTCGGCCCCCGCCCCTCCGTCAGTATTGGTGTCTCCACCCGCCGCGGGCGTTCCGCCCGCCCCCGCTCCCGGCGAGGTGAGCGTCGCGCCATCGCCGCCCGGCGAAGAAAGAGAGAACGCCGTGCTGTCGAGCGTGCCCGACGAAGTCGAATCTCCGCCGTTGGCGCCAGCCTCCGGCCCGCTGGGCGGTATGAACACCTGTCCAGCGCCGCCTGCGCCGCCTGCGCCAACGCTGTAGGCCAGCAGATCGCCCCACTCGCTAGGATCTACATCAGAGGCATACTCGACATAGGCGCCGCCCCCACCGCCGTCGCCGCCGTCTCCACTCGGCCCCTTGTTGCCGCCTGAGCCGCCACCGCCACCGCCCCAGACCTTGATGACCACGGAGACCGCGCCCACGGGGACGGTCTCGTTCCCCGATCCGGAGTTATAGGTATTGGTCTGCGGCGCTCCGCCGTTCGGGAAGTTCGCGCCTCCGTCGCCCCCGACCCCGTAGCAGGTGATCGTGACCGAGGTGGCGTTGGTGGGCACGCTCTCGTTGCCCGAGCCCGAGGTGTAGATCGAGCTGGTGACCGTGCTCGCGCCTGCGTCGTGGAACGCCCTGCCCGAGCGCGCCTTCGCGGAGGTGGTCGAGCTTGGGCTCGCGTTGAAGATCGAGAGGCTGGGCGAGGGGCCGTAGCCGTCGACGTCCGGGATCACGTTGATCGCGGTCGACATGAAGAGCGACTTCTTGGGAGCCGGGAAGGAGGCCACGTCGGGGCGCCACTCGAAGTGGTCGAACGTGTCGGTCATCCGACGCTGTTCGGAACCGCCGTGGATGGCGGCCTTCATGGCGCGCAGGAGGGCGCTCGCCATGGCGCTCAGCCCCGGCGGAGGCGGCGGCGAGCCATGCCCGGCCCGCTTGGGCGGTTGCGCCCCGTCCGTAGGCGCACCGTCGTCTTCTCGTTGAGGAACATGAGCGCCTGGAGCGCGTCGACCTCGGCCTCGCCCGCGAGCTGGCCGTCGTGCAGCGTGCCGCGCGCCACGATCTCCTTGGCGCGGTTGCGAATGAGGTTGGCGCCCTCCACCATCCAGACGTTGGTGGCGTTGTCGGCGCTGGCGGTGGTGATCTCCGTGGTCGGTCGGAAGAGCCCCGCCCAATAGAGCGTGTCGGCGGCGGCCGGGATCGGGTAGAGTCGCACCTTTTCGCCCCGCACGCTGTAGGCGATCGGCGTGCCGGTGGAGAGCGTCGCGGGCGCTGCGGCCTCCTCTCCCCTCTCCCAATGGATGCGCGTCAGCGGATAGGGGTCGGTCGCGCCGGAAGGAATGATCCGCAGACTGTCGAGCCGGACGAGATCGGGGCTGGTCGGGAAGGCGTAATACTCCGTGTCCGCGACGAGCGTGCTCGTGACATCGGACGCGGTGATGTACTTGTCCTGGGTGAACCAGAACGTCCTGTGCTCATGCTCCTCGATCGCCTGCACGATCGCGGTCTTGATCTCGCTCGTCCAGCGGGAGTCGTCAGGATCGCCCAACTCTTTCGCGATCCGCGTGCGCATCGTGGCGAAGGTCGTCATGCCGCCACGATGGCATGGCGCGGTCAGGCGATGGACGCACGCGCGCCAGCGGCCTTGGGCTTGGGCCGCGGCTTGGGCTTGGGCCTGCTCGTGCTCGGCTTGGGCTTGTGGTAGCCCCTCAGCAGCGGCTCAGGGGCCAGATCGATCCACTTCTCGGCGAGATCCGCGAGCGCATCGGGCGCGGACTCGCCCACGCCCTTCGCGCCCCCAGCCGCCTCGCATGAAATCTCCCAGCCGTACTCGGGGCCGTAGTATTCCACGATGGCGTTGAGCCTGAGCCCCTGGACCGCCGCGGCGCGGAGCTTGGGGGCCTCGGCCGCCTCGCGCGCCAGCCGTTCCGCGGCGCGCTGGGCGTTCAAGAAACGTCTACGGCTCATGCTCTGCCCTCCTGCTCCTCATCGCGCATGTCTACTAGCGCGAACGATCGCTGGCACGCCGAGATGCGCGCCTTCCAGACCCCGCCATGGATCACCGGGACGATGTCCGCGGGTGTGGTGTGGCCGATTTGGACCTCGACATCGATCGCAACCCGAAAGCCGAGCTTGCGTATCCGGCCGGTGAATAGCTGATCGTCCGCAGCGAGCCCGCCGCAGGCGGGGCGATCGAACCATGGATCGCCGAGCGCCTCCAGGACTTCGCGGGGCACGAGCAGTCCGGCGTCCCCGCAGGTCTCGCTTTCGGTGAGGTGATAGAACCCCTGGGTTGGGAATGTGCTGAGCGGTTTGACCTTGCCGTCGCCGCCATGAACCGTCGGCCAGAATGGCGGCGCGCGGTTCAGCACGAGCGGGGCGACGACATCGGCCTCCTCGCTGCGGCGATCGAGCAACCGCAAGAGCGTGTCGTGACGATAAAAATGATCGTCGCCCATGATCCAGATCCATTTGAGCGGATCAGGGATCGCGCGCGGCATATCCACGTGCGCGTTCATCGCGTCGCGAATAGCGCTGTTCAGATTACGGCTGACCATCGCGCCTTGCCGCCAGAACCGCGCCGAGCCGGGCGGCACTTGCAGCTCCTCCAACGCGAGAAAAGCGTTGGCGTAGCGACCGACCTCATTGGTCGCGAACACCACCGCGCCGGGCGGGTGGCGGGAGGGAACGATCTGCATCAGGCGGCCTCTTCGCGTCGGTAGTAGTCCGCCGCCGGCACGCTCTTGAGCACGAGCGCGCCCATGCGCACCCGCGCTCCCTCCCCGATCTCCACGCCGGGCGCGATGAGCGCGCCCATGCCGATCGAGCAGCCCGCGCGCAGCCTGGGCGGCTCGGACTTGTAGGAGCCCCCCATCCCCGCCGTCGGCAGACGGTCGTCGGCCATGCGCACGCCGGGACCGATGAAGACGTTGTTCTCGATGACTGTGCCGCGCGGGATGAAGCAGCCGTCCTGGATATGCACGCCATGGCCGATAAGCGCGCCCGCGCCGATGAAGCACCGCCCGCCGATGACGCTCCCGGCGCCGATGAAGACGCGCGCCTCGATGGTGGTGTACTCGTAGACCTTGGCGGTCGGATGAATGCTGGCTTCGGGATGTATCATGGTGAGCCTCACAGTGCAGACAGGTGATCGACTTCGGCCTCTTCGCCCACCATCTCAGCCTCTTCGCCCACCATCTCGCCATTGGGCCGGGAGGTCAGGTTCATCCGCAGCCTGACGAAAGGCTTGTGCTCGCGCTCGCCGGTGGAGATGTTGAAGTCCCCGCTCATGGTGAACTGTGCGTGCCAGCCTCCCTCGTCCAGCACGGGCTCGATGGAGACCGGCGCGATGTGCGACATGTGCTGGCTGAGATCGACCGCGATCGGCACGCCGAGGTCGCGGATGCGCATGGCGAGGTCGATGTCGGGGAACCGCACCGCGCGATACCAGGGGTTGCCCAGCCGCTCCAGCACCTCGCGGCGGATCAACATGCCGGCGTCCCCGCACGCCTCGTCCGGCGCGAGGTGATAGAGCCCGGTGTGGCGCGGCATGTCCTGGAGCGGCTTGGGCTGGAAGCCGTTTGGCGTCTCCGCCGTGCGCTGCGTGATGTGGGTCCAGAACGGCGGCACGCGCCCAAGCACAAGCGGGGTCACCACGGGCAGATCCAGGTCGAGCAGGCGCATGAGCACATCGAACTTGTGGCCGTGATCGTCCCCGGTGATCCACACCCATTGCGCACCCTCGTCGAGGGCCTTGAAGATGCCGCGGTTGAGCTGGTCGTGGACGAGCGCGCCCGAGCGCTTCTGCCGCTTCGTGCCCATCGGCACGAGCAGCTCCTCCCACGAGTCGAGCGCCTCGCCGTAGCGCATGATGAGCTGGGTGGAGATGACGACCGCGCCGGGCGGGTGGCGGGACTCGATCCAGTGCATGCCTCAGTTCCGAAACCGCAGCGCGCGCGTCAGCTCTTGGTGGCAGTCGATCCCTGCGTCCCCCGTCATCCCTGCCCCCGTCATCCCTGGCGCGTCGAAGCGACGGCGCAGGCGGCACGCCTCGGCCTCCGAGAGCGACGGCATGGCGATCGCGGCGCGCAGGGCCGCGATCATCTCGTCTTGCGAGGTGTAGACCTCGATGCGCCGGATGCCGCAGCCGGTCTCGCGGTCGACATCGTGCCACATGATGGCGAAGCCGTTGTCGGTCTCGGAAATGGTGAAGTCCCGGCGCATGAGCCGCCCTCCAAACGTTAAAGCCGACGCCCATTTCCAGGGCGCCGGCTTTACGTTTGGTTAACAGAGCCGGATCAGGAGCCAGGGCTCTGCTTGTTCGGCAGGTAGGCGATGATCACCTCGACGCTTCCCGCCGTCGCCGTCGTGGTCGACGGCGAGATGGTCGCCGTGATGACCGTGTCCGACGAGACGTAGGTCGTCACCGACTCGTCGAGCGCGACGAACAGCGTGCTCGCCACCGAGATGGCGGTCGCGTACAGGTTGGGGTCGCTGTCGTCGCCGATGTCGATCGTGTTGGTCGTGCCGTTGAACACCGTGGTCGCCTGCACGCCCGATAGGCTCTTGTAGATGATCGAGCCCGCCGGCACCTCGCCGATGGTGATCTCGGTGTTGGTCGCACCAGAGGTGAGACTGCCCGTGTCCACCGTCTTCCGAAGATAGTGGAGGTGCGAGAACTGAGTGACATAGGGTTCGGTTGCCATTCTCCCCTCCCCTTACGTGCCGCTCGCCGACGCATACGAGGTCATCGTGATGACCCCGAAGTCGACGCTGTTGAACACCGCCTTCTTGAGACCGTAGATGCATTGCACCGAGGCCCCGTACTTGCGGCGGTAGTCGAAGTCGTCCTCGACCCAGCCGTACTTCGAGGGCGAGTAGCCCTTGCCGTAGGCCGCGATCGCGGACTGCGCGCCGCACAGCACCGCGCGCCGCGTGCTCGTCTGAGCCGCGCCGGTCGTGCTGTGAACGCCGTTGGTGACGCGGAACGCGCGATGGATGATCACGTCGTTCCACTCGCCGATGGCGCCCTGGTAGAGAGTCGTGAGCTTCTTGTTGTCCAGGTAGCCGCCCGCGAGCAGAGCCGCCTGGGTGTCCCACCACGTCACTTCCGAGGACGACTTGGCCTTCCGCAGGTCGCGGACTTGGTAGTCGTGCAAGAAGAGCACGTACTTCTCACGCCCGTCGACCTTCAGCGGACGGATCTTCGGGGTCACGGTGCGCGCCAGCGTCACCATGTCCTCGATCAGCCCGACGTTGTCGAAGAGCCCGTTGGTCGTGGACGCCTCCATGTCCTGGTCGGTGGTGGCCGACGCGGACGCGAACAGACGGCGCGAGGACGACGGAGCGATCGTGGCGTTGAGGCCCGTGCGCTTCGTGTTGGTCTGGGCCGTGTAGCCGCAGAGCTGATTGAAGAAGGCTTCGTCGTGGCGGTCCGCGTACCAGTCGGAGAGCGCCGATCGGGTCTGCTCGCGCACCGAGTACGGGATGCGCTGCGGCGTCATCCGATACTCAGTACGCATCGCGTGGCTGAGTTCGTTGACCACCACCGCGTCGTCGTGGAAGACGAGGCTCTCTTCGTTGCCTTCGAGATCCTCACCTTCGGTGACGCCGTCACCGGTGGGGGTCATCCGTAGACCAACCGTGACCTGATCTCCAGGCCCCTTCATGGTCTCCGGCTTGAGCATGACGAGGGAGTTCGGCCCCTCGCCGATGAAACGTGCGTAGTAGGTGTCCTTGATGGCCTCTTCGGCCACCCGACGCGACCACAGCTTGACTGCGAGCGCGTCATTGACGCCTAGGCTGTACTCGCTCATGGAGTAGCTCCGGGTTCAAGACAAACGTGTTCCGTGTTCGGCAGATTCGTCGGATCACGCTCGACGGAGCGGGGGCCGCCATGACGCTGGCGGGAGCGAGGCCCGTTCGCTTGGTGACGCCCCCGAACGGAGGGGCGAGGGTCATCTCTCTAGCAGCTCGGCGCGCCTCTGTTGACGCACGCTCAGCGCTTGTAGCCGAACAGCCGGTCGAACTGGTCGGAGAACTCCTGGCCGTTCAGTTGATCCATGACGGCGCCGAGATCCTGCGGGGTCTGCACGCCCCCGCCGTTGGATTGGCCCGTGGTGGAGAGGCTCGTGGACAACACCTCGCGCGCCTTTTCGCGCTTAGCGGCGTCGGCCTTCGCCTTCTCCGCCTTCGCCTTCTCGGCGGCGGCTTGCTCCGCAGCGGTCTTCTCGGCCTCGATCGCCGCGGGCGGACGCCAGCCCGAGCGCTTTGCCATCTCCCAGATGCCCTCGACGGGATCTTGCTGGGCGCGGAGCATCTGAGCGGCGCGCTGATGGAGCCCCAGGTGGGCCTGCTGGAGCGCCCACTCCTGGATGTCGCCCTCAGTGTAGCGAGGGTCGCTGAGGTAGGCTTGCGCCATGGGCGATTCGTAGATCGCGATGGCGCGCTCCTTCAGCACCGCGTTGAAGGCGTCGGAGAACTCGGTGCGCCGGTCCTCGGGAATGAGCGCGCCGACCTCGCGGGTCACCGCCTGGATGAACTCGCTGCGCTGACTGTCGGCTTCCGTGCGGCGCTGATCTTCTTCGCTCTCTCGCGCGCGCCGCTCGGCGTCCCCGCGCATCTGGGAGGCGAACCACGCCAGCACCTTGGCCTGCTCGGCGCCGAGCCGGCGGGTGTCTTGCAGCTCTTGCAGCGCATCCTTGTAGTCGCCCTTCTCGACCCGCGCGAGCAGCTCGGGATCGATCTTCGGCATGCCGGCGGTCGCATCGCGAGGCCGGGCAGGCTTGGCCGGCGCGCGCTTGCCGCGCTCGTCCCCGCCGGTGCGCGCGCTGACCTGCTTGAGGAGGTCGCGCATCTCCTTCTCGCGCTCGCGGCTTTCGCGAAGCGCGACCTGGAGGTTCTCGTAGCCGGTCTTGTAGTCCCGCTCGGGCGCCGCGCCAGGATCGGGCTCGCCTGCGTCCTCCTTCTTGACGAAGCGGCCGTCCGGCCCGCGCGGACGCTCGCCGTCAGCAGCCGCCGCGGGCTCTGGGTCAGGCTCGGGCTCGCCGGCCGGCTCTGACTCGGGCTCCTCACGAGGCGGAGGCTCAGGCTCGCCCCCTTCGTCCTCCGCCTCGTCGGAGCGGGCGCCCTCTCCGCTGAAAAACTTCTCATAGAGTTCGTCGTCGGACAACTCGTCGGAGCCCTTGGGCTCGTCGTCGTCCCGGAATTGCGCGTCGGCCATGATCGCCCTTCGAGAAAGTGAGGCGGCCATGGTGCCGCGCCACGGGGCGCAGGCCGACGCACGCGGGGTTGACGGCGCGGCGGAGAACCGCTACCCCACGGTCGCCCAGGGCGGGATTGGTTCTCCCCCGGCCGGGGTCGCAACGGCGCGCGCTGGGGAAACGGCTTCCATCCAGCGCGCGCCACACTCCCTTGACCTCCTCGCCAGCATCCTCTATGTCACGGTTAGTCGCTCTGAACCCTGGCGTCCGTTGGGGAGTCATGACCCCGGCCGGCGAGCTGGCACTAGACGGGCGATTAGGAACTGGCAGGCGGGAGCCCGAAAGGGGCCAGCAAAGCTCAGAGTACGGCGTTGAACGTCCTGCCAGTTCCGTGCATCAGCGCGCCGTGATGGCTCCCGCCAGGGCTTTCAATCCCGACGCGCTCGGTTCGATCCCGAGGGCGCGCGCCATGACCTACTTTAAGACCATCGTCGCGGCCGGCATCGCCGCGGTTATCGGCGCGACCGCCGCAGCTCAGGAAACCACCACGCCGCCGCAGGTCGATTCATCAACGTGGAGTGGTATCGAGGCTCGCATTGAGGCAAAAATACAGGCGCTTGAGGTCGAAATCATCCATGGAGAGCACTTGCGATGCTTGGAAGGCAACGCGGATCGAATTAGCAACATTTATGAAGACGCCGAACTAGCAGCGGCCTATTTGCGCTCAGCTTGTGACAATGAAGAAACCCGAATGATTTTAATCATGAACCATCGCCAAGAGCGGACTCAAGGCCGAACCTTGCTACCCGCCGAGTTTGAGGCGATCGAGACTGCGGTGACGCTGGATGCACGGTTCATGATAGAACAGGTTCGATCCCGAGGGCGCGCGCCATGACCTTGTTCTGAATACCCCCGCGGACCGCCTCGTCGATCCATTCGACCCTTCCCATCTCGAATTGGAGCACGACGATGAGCGTCTTTCTGAAAGTCAAAGCGAAGTCCCTCGCCGCCGAGGCGGCCATCATCCGCATCGAGGAGCGCAAGCAGCTCAAGCGCCCGCTGGAGAAGCGGCGCTTCTATGATCTGCTGCGCGATCACCGGATCAAGGTCGTGCGCAGCGCCGCGCGCGACACCCACCTCGCGCGGATGTATCTCAAGGGGCGCGACTATCGCGCCGTCGAGCGCACCGCGCGCGAGACGCCCGACGTGGACGCGATCATGCGCATGGTCTGGATGTACGGCGTCCATGCCGGCAAGCCCTACGCGGACGAGCTGAAGGCGCTCAGGACTTGGCTCGGGATCAAGGAGAGCGCATAGTTAGCGGGCACGAAGGATGCAAGGCATGGGTACGTCGAATCCGAAGAACGAGCTGCTCCCCAACCCGACGCCAGGAGAGATCCTGCACGAGGAGTTCCTCGTGCCGATGGGTCTCAGTCAGTCCGCGCTCGCCCGCGCCGTCAACGTGCCGCCGCGGCGCATCAACGAGATCGTGCTCGGCAAGCGCGCGATCACGGCGGACACCGATTTGCGTCTCGCTCGCTACTTCGGGGTGTCGGACGGGTTCTTCCTCGGGCTGCAAGCCGACTACGACCTCATGGAGCGCCGGCGCGAGATCGGCCGGGAGACCTGAGCGCATAGCGCCCGGCCCGCCGTGCATCAATAGCCGAACTGAGCGAAGAACGGATCTCGGACCAGCTCGGCGACGCGCGAGTGCGCGGGGGGTGGAACCACCGCGCGCTCGGCGCTCAGGCTGGCGTTCACCGGCGTCCAATCGGTCTCAAGGGCAAGGCCCAGCACCTTGCCAGCGTGACGGAGGCGCGCCTCCCGGTCGTCGGTGTCGACGGGCAAGAAGAGCGTCTTGCGGTCCGTGAGCGCCATCAGCGTGTGGAACGAGTCGACCACGCTCGGATCGCCGGCCGGATCGTGCCCGCCGTGTCGCCAGGGCGTGCCGCGCATCAGCCAGCTCTCGGCCGTCCTGAGCGGATGGCGCATGGTCGACACGACCGCGTAGTCCTCCTTGATCAGCCGAGGGATCTTCCCGACCTCGCTCGGGAGCGCGTGGACCTGGACGAGCACGCGTGCGCCCGCAGCGCGCAGCACGCCGAGCGCCCACATGGTCCCGGTGTGCGGCACGGTGAGGAGGAGGATGTCGGTCACGACGGATGGCGACGATTGAAGCGCCGGACCCACTCGTATTGAGACCAGGAGCGATCGGGGTGACTCATGAGAGCAGCAGCAGGGCCTCTTCGTCATCGCGCTCGCGCGCCTCGCGCGCCTCGGCGGCCGTGCGAACCTTATCCGCTGTCTCTAGGAGGCGCGCAAGGGCCTCGGTCTGATCCTCCGTGATCGTGACCGGCTTCGTAGGCTCGCGCTCGGCCCACCGCGCGAACCGCGCCGCCAGCCGCGCGCCGGCCTTTGCAATAGCCTCCGTTTTCGCAGCTTCCGCGACTTTCGCGACCGCCTCGCCGACCGTCTCCTGGGCCTCGACGCGCTCCTCCAGCGCCTCGCTGGCGCGCAGCTCGGCCAGCCGCTCGGCGAGCAACAGCCAGCGGTCACGGTCGCGGCGCCGCCGGCCGCCCGAGCCGCCGTAGCGCTCCTCCAGCGCCGCAACCGCCTCCCCGGTGTCGAACACCGCCGGGTCGAAGATGTTGGGATCAAAGACGGCCATCAGGGCGGCCCTCTACCGGCCTGGCTATTCGCAAGCAGCCAGGCTTGCACCAGCTCCTCGAGCTTGTCCTCGGCGAGAGAGTACCATGCGTCGACGGACGCTGTTCGCGCCGCGCGATCGGCGAAGCTCGCGTCGGCGTGAGCCTTCGCCTGATCGCACAGGTCGTCGAATGTCGCGCGCGGCATCCTCGCGGGCTTCCTCCCTCTCTCGACCATCAGCAGCGCTCCTTCGTCATGTCGGCGCGAAGCTCGCCATCGCCGCCGGCCCCTGCCCGGCCGAGTAGGCGATTTGAAGGTTCTTCGACGCCACCTCTTGCGGCGTCTCGTAGTAGATCCCGATGTAGCGCGCGTTCGAGCCCTCCATGTTGGCGTCCGCCAGCGTGCCGGTTTCTCCGCTCGGGGAATAGCTCGGAGAGCCGTCGCCGTTCGTGGCGACCATGAGCGCCATACCGCCCGCGGCGACGTTCTGCGTCAGGCTGGCCGGGGAGCCGCCCACGCCGTCGTAGGTGTCGGGCGTGTCGAAGAGCGTCGTGTCCGCGCCGTAGAGAGGCAGCACGATGATCGCGGCGCGCGCGACCGAGCCCGTCAGCGTGATGACGACGTCCGCCGTGGTCCCCGACGCCAAGGCGGCGTAGAAGATCCCGCAGCCGAGGCTGTCGAAGTTCCCGTCGGCCAAGTTTGCCGCGATCGTGGCGGTGTTGCCGCCGATCGTCGGCGGCGTGCCAGTGTCGAGGATGTCGCCCGTGCCGGCGGATTGCCACCCGCAGAGCACAGCCACGACCCGATTGTCGAGCGCCGAGCCCACGCCCATGGATGAGAAGGTGAAGCTGGAGCCGTCGGTCCCGTCGTTGGTGTTGGCGCTCGATTTGAACACCAGCCGCGGCCTCACGATAGGCGCGGGGATCATCATCACTGGAGCGCCTTGACGTTGAGCCACGAGACGTCGTTGATCTTGATGATCGTGAGGATGAACTCATCGGTATCGGTCGTGGTGAGCGCATCCCCGTCGACGACCGTAAAACCCGAGGTGGTGATCGCGCCCGCGCTCGCGGCGTTGGTCAGATGGATGATCACGACGCAACTGTTGGCCGGCGGCGCGAGCGTGAACGCGCCGTTGTTCGTGAGCGTCTGAAAGTTCTCCTCGCCGGTTCCCGGCGCGGGCGTCTCCGTGCCCGAGCCCGTGCCGCGGGCGAGGTCGTCGGAGGTAAAGCCGGCGGCGAGGTCTCCCCCGAGCGTCAGCGCGGCGGATGCGAGATTGAGCCCGGCCCCGAGCGTGACCTCGGAGCCGTCGCCGGAGCCGTCGGTGCCGATCAGACGGTCAGCCGTCCCGGTGATCGCGTGCTCGGACGTGCTTTCCCACTCGGTCTCGCCGATCAGCCCGCCGGGGCCAGAGCCGGAGCCGGCCTGGGTCGTATGCTTGACGACGAGCGCCATCAGGCCGCCTCAGACGGCTTGCGCTCAGCGACGCCGAGATCCCAGATCGCCATCTTGAGCGCGCCCACCATGGCCGCCGGGTTCGGCGCGTCCCCGATCGTGAGGGCAAGCGAACTCAACAGCTCGGCAGGAACGGTCGGCCGAGCGCCGCTCTTGCTCTTGCGCCCGCTCATGCCGCCGCCCTCTTCCGCCGCACCCCGACCGCACGCCCGCTCTCGTCGCGGACAAGCTCGCGCTCGCCGCCGAACTCCTCGGCGAGCGCCTTCATGGCGTCGGTGAACGCCTTGGCCTGCTCGGCGCCGGCGCGCGCGGTCTGCTCCTGACCGTCGGCGAGCTGCTTGACAAGGCCCTTGAGCAGCCCCTCCATGCCGGAGTTGTCAGCCGACACCGCGACCTTGGTCGGGGGCGCGTTCGCCTGGGCGACGGTCTGATCGAGCTTGACGCGCGCCTGCTCCAGGCCGATGCGCTTGGCCTCGATGTTTTGCTCAAGCGCGATGCGCTTGGCCTCGACATCCTCCCGCTGCGCGAGAAGAGCGAGCTGGGCCTTCTCGAAGTCGGCCTGGGCCTTCTGCTGGTCGCCCGAGACCTTGACCTCCAGCTCGCGGAGCCGCGCCTCGATCTCCAGGCGCTGGAGCTGCTGCTCACCTTGCTTCAGGGCCATCTCAGCCTGGGCGAGCTGGGGCGCGAGCGCCTCACTCTGGGCCTTGGCCTGGGCGAGCTGGGCGTCCGCCTGGGTCTTTGCGATCTCAGCCTGCGCGCCAGCCTCGGCCATCTGCTGCTGCGGGTTCGGCTTCTGCATCGCGGTGACCATCGCCTCGACCGTGGACGACGGCAGCGGGCTGGAGCGCAGCATCTCCATGAGCGCCTCGGGCGGCAGGGTGACGCCCAAGCTCTTGAACATCGGCGCGAGCGCCATGAAAATCTCGAAGTTGCGATCCTTCGCGGACGGACTATCGGCCGCCTCGTCGATCACGATGTCGTAGCGGCTGACATCGCCATCGAAAATGAGCGGCACATACTGGCGCTGGTTGCCCGCCACCACTCGCACCAGCTTGCCCGGATCGACGTGGGCGAGCAGCTCCAGCGCCAGCTTGCCGGAGTCCATCGAATAGCGGCGCACCGAGGCGAAGAACCATTGGAGCACGCCATACGCCTGTCTGGTGCGCTGGGCGTCCAAGATGCCGCTCTCGCCCTTCTCGGTCGCCATGCCGAAGAGATTCGGGTTGATCCCGCTGACCCACGGGAAGGACTGCCACACGAACTGCAAGAGCTTGTCATAGCCCACGGGGAAGGCCATCTCGGCGCGGGACTTGATCTTGGGGCTCGGCCCCGAGAGTGTGCCGGGATGGACGGGGATGTTCGCGTCGACCTCGGCGAACTTCGCCTCCAGCTCCTCGATGTCGAGCGCGTCCTCCTCATACCACACCCCGCCCTTCGCCGAGGAGTCGATGATGTGGAGGATCTGGGAGAACAGGCTGTTGACGAACCGTTGGGGATCGATCAGCGCCCTGATGATGCCGTACCACGTCTTGGCGGCCTTGTCGCGCTGGCCGGTGATCACCTTGTAGGTCATCGAGGTGATGCCCGGCAGGCGATGGGCGCCGACGCCCAGGATCTTCCCCCGGCACGTGAACACCCGATAGATGCACTTCTTCGGAAGCGGACGGCCCTGGAGCGCCATCCCCTGCATCGCGAACTGCATCGCGAGCTGACGGTACTGCTGCACGGACAGCACCACCGAGCGGCCCGTCTGAGGGTCGGAGACGCGCCAGTCGGAGTCCTCCGCGATGTGGCGCACCCACCACTGGTACTCGCGGACCTCGTAGGTCTTGCGCGGGCTGTCGCGATCCTCGTAGTCGTCGCCCTCCCGGTAAGCGTCGTGCGGGTTCGTGACATCGATGGTGTCGTCGTACTGCGGAAAGTCGCCGGGCGCGCCCGTGGGCTCGCCGTCGGAGCGCCCCAGATCACCGATCGCCTTGCGGAACTCGCCGAACTCCTCCTTGCCCATCTCGCGGATGCGGCGCACCCGGCGCGCATCCGACAGCCCCTTCTTCTTGGCCCCGCTGTCGGCGGCCATCTCGAAAGGATCGACCTGCTCCCAGATGATCGAGCCCTTGGGATCATCCTCGCGGTCGAGCCGCTGCTCCATCCACCCGAGACCCGAGATGAGCGCGTCGCGCGCCGCATCGCTCTCCTCGTCCTGAGCCATGCAGGCGTCGCGCTCGTAGTCCATGGCCGCGGAGATCACCTCGTCGGCTTGGCTGTCGCCCGCCTCGCGAGGGAAGAACGCCATGCTCTGGCGGTTGGCGATCTGGGCGCCGGTGACGGCGTTGACCATGGGCTCGGCGCGGTTGAACACCACGGGCACGCGCAGCGCGTCGATCAGATCGGCCTTGTTGTCGTCCTCCCACGGATCGCCAGCGACCACGGCGTAGGCGACCTTGGCCTCGCGCCGCCACTTCGCGCCCCCGTTGCCGGACATGTCGAAGTCGGCGTCCCACTCCTTGGTCATGCGGCGGATGATGTCGGGGGTGTAGTTCGGAGGCTGGTCGGAGATGCCGAACAGCTCGTCGTCGAACTCGTAATCCGGCTCGGCCGCGTCGGTTGCGCCTGGAGGGGGTGCGAGGGTGTCGTAAGCGGCCATGGTGGCCGCCATCTGTGCCCGTTAGACGAGCTTAGGACGACGCACGGATGAGAGACCGCTTCTTGAGATATGCCCAGACCTGAGCATGCCAGCGCGCATCGGCAAGCGCGTGGTGCGGTGTGTCGAGGTCCGGCAGCTCAAGGGAGGCGACATCGAGCTGTTTCATCCACTGTGCGAGGTCGAGGCAGTAGTACGGCCAGCTCTTCGGCAGATCCATCATCGTGCCGAACAATCGACAGAACAGCACCCAATCGTAGGCCGCAAAATAAGACCAGAACTCGGGGTGGTTCTGGCCGATGAAGGCGCGGACCGCGCGGGCGATCTCACCGCGAACGCCAAACACAAACGACCCGCCGGGCGCCACTGACACCATGCCGAGGTGCGGCTTGACGTTCTCCAGCACCCAGGCGTTGGCGCGCGACCAGTCGACCTCGCTGCTCTCGGCATACAGCTCGCGCCCATCCTCGGCCACGATCCCGATGGAGATCAGCTCAAGGTAATCGCGGTCCTCGATGAACTCGGTGTCGAGGAAGTATCTCATGCCACCGCCTGCATCCGCTTGCGACGCGCCTCCAGCTCGGCGCGCGCGTCAGGCAGGTCGATAGCCCGCTTGCGCAGCTCCATCGCCAGTCCGCCGTATTCCGCCGCCAGCTCGCGCCAGTCGGGCGGCAGGTTGTCATAGACCTCCATGGAGCGCGCGCGCTTGCGCTCAACCGCCTCGGCGATCAGCTCGACGGCGCGCACGACCTCCTTGGGCGTAGGCTTGGCCCGGCCACGCCCGTCCCGCCGGCTGTCGTAGCCGATGCCGCAGCGCGCCTTGACCGTCCAGCCGTCCTCCCCGATCGAGGCGCGCGCGATGTCCACGTGATGGCGATCGCCCTCGGCCTGGGCCAGGATGAGAAGCGCCTCGGGACTCATCCTGGCTCACCCTCGCCAGGGCCAGCCAGCGCGACAACGCGCTTCGCCATGGTCAGCACCGCCTTCTCCAGGTACTCGACGCGACCACGCAGCTCGTCGTGAAGCATCTTCTGCGCCTCAAGGGCCTGCTGGAGCGAGAGCGCCTGCTCGTTCACCATCATCCCGGCCTCGTCGCCGCGCCGCGGCTTGCCGACCCTGGTGTTGTCCACGAGCCGGCCGCCATGCCACAGCTCGCGCTTGGCCGGGATGATCGAGGACTTCGCGAACACCTGCCGCGCGGCGTCCTCGTCCAGGGTCGGGCCGAAGATGGCGGTCTTTTCGCCCTCCCGCTCGCCAGCGAGCGGAATCTCGCAGACAGTCCAGGTGTCGACGCTCATCCTTCCATTCCTCCCCCGCCAGCGTTGGCGAGCGCGAGCAGAATGTCGCCATGACACATGGCGGGCGCACAATAGCACACCAGATCGCGCCCCCTCAGCTCATCGAGCGCGCGCCAAAGGTGCTCCTGCGCGGTGAGCCAGAGCGCATACTCGGCGATCACCTCGGCGCGATCGCCATCCCTCCCGATGCGGAACGGATTGCCCCACTTCGAGCCGCGGCCGATATAAACCGCGCCCTCCGGTACGCCGTCGAGGCGCTTGTTCAGCACCCTCGGACTGGAGGAGCCGGAGGGATTCGAACCCTCGCCAACGTGGGTTGCAACCACGCGCCTCACCATTCGGCCTCGGCTCCCTTCACTCATCATCAGCCCACGACGGATTATATGGCGTCCGCTTCAAGCCGCTCTGCTTCAAGAAAATGCGGTGACAGCGCTCTCGCCACTTGTCGACCTCGCCCTGCATCAGCAGCATGCCGAACGTGGCGCCCGCGCCGAAGGACAGCAAGGCGACCACGATCATGACCGGCTCACTCATCGTCTCGCTCTCTGATTGCGCAGCTTGCCAATCGGGCTGCGCGTGCGCGCCATCGTCGGGCGCATGCACATGCGCAGGTAGCGGCACGCATTGGGCGAGCCGCACCGCTCGCAGACCTCGACTAGCTTCACGCCTCTTCCCTCCACTCCCGAAGCGACTGGTAGTACCACGCATGGAGGAAGCCGATCTGGCTGCGCCCGCCGGTCATCCACCACCAGATCATTCGTCCCGAGCGGCCGTTGCCGTCGGTGAACGGATGGAGGTGCTCATAGCGCTGGTGGACATCCCAGGAGTTCGCAGGCGTGCGACCGAACACCTTGATGTCGTGGAGCAGGTCGGAGAGCGCCTCGACGATCGCCGGCCCGCCCGGCGGCATCATCTGCCCGCCCACCATCACGTTGAGGCCGGGCTGGTCGCGCAGCCGGGCGTCGGGCTGGTAGACGGAGACGAAGGTCTGGAGATCCTGGATCGTGATCTCGTGGAGACCCATGAAGCGCTCAGCCTCATAGACCTCGGCCTCGGTTGGATCGCGGACGATGCCCTCGATCTTGTTGGACTCCCGGATGAAGTCGGTCAGCCTGTCCAGCTCGCTCACGGCCATCTCGCCTTTCCGCGGCGCTTGGGCCGCTCATACGCCTTGCGCCGCTCGATCCCGTGAGGCCGCCCCATCGCCCAGGCGCGGAACGCGTCGGCGGGGTGGCTCGCCCAATCATGCACCGGCTCGGTGCTCAGGTTCCAGCTCTTCTCGATCCAGTTGTAGCGATATTGCGCCAGGGCGTCGAGGCCGTGCCCGCACTTTTCCTCGTCGAAGTAGCACCGCGAGAAGATCAGCCGGCCCTGCGCGATGCCGGTGGCGGTGGACACCTGGGCGTTGACGATGACGTTCTTGAGCCCCATGGAGGTCGCCTGCTCGTCGAGGCTCTTCTTGGCCTCCATCCGCTTGCCCTTGGCGTCGTGGGGCATGACGTGGCCGGCGTAGCGGTAGTCGAGCTTGCGCCCGGTGAGGAGATCGCACGGCGCCTCGCCCTGGAGCACCTTGACATAATGGTCCATCCCCTCCCCGGTGTTGGTGTAGAAGTCGATGAACCTGTACTCCCCGCCCACCACCTGGATGAACCAGATCGAGGTGTTGTCGCTCCTGCCGAGATCCCACGCCGTCCACACCGGGAACTCGCGATCGTAGGGGACGCGGGTGATGCGCTTCTCGATGCGCGCCTTGCGCAGCTCCGCGCCGTAGACGCTGCCGATGATGGCGGCCTCGAAGTCGCAGAGGTACTCCTGGTCGAACAGCGCTTGGCCGATGGTCGGGCCGTAGGTGGTGATGTACTCCAGGCGCTCGGCTTCGAGCTGCTCGGCGGTGAAGAGCTTGGTGTGGAGCGCACTTTGCAGCTCTACGTGCCAGCTCGGATCGTCCCTGTGCGCCTGATACATCCGGTAGGCGTGATTGCGACCGCGCGGGGTGGAGATGAACAGCGTGGCGCCGTCGTTCTCCAGCATGATCGGACGCAGGTACGCATACGCATTAGGATCGGCGAGCGCCCACTCGGAGAACACGAGCCCGACCGGGCCGGAGCCCACCAGGGAGTCGTAGTTGTCGCTCCCCTGCACCTGCCAGAGCGAGCCGCCCTTGAACTCGATCGCCATCTCCTGGTCGCGCGTAGCGCGCCGGATGGGCTTGGGGAACGCCATGTCGATGCGGCGCTTGCCGGTGTGCGCGTCGACCGCGGTCCAGATGGCCTTGCGGGCCTGGGCCTGCTCGGGGAGCATGTGCCAGTAGACGCCGGTGCGCTCGTGCTGCGCGCAGGCGGTGCCGTGCAAGGCGAAGTCGTCCTTGCCCCACCGCCGGTGGGCGATGATGAGGATGTTCTTGACGCCGTCGCGAAGCGCAGTCCAGGCGTCGCGCTGATACCAGCGGGGTTTCCAGTTCCAGGGAAGCTCAAGCTGCTTCTTGGTCGCCCGTGTGGTCCGCAACGGTGATCTCGTAATCACCTTCGTCATTGTCCACCGTCACGTTGGCGAGCCGGGCGTGGAAGTAGGGGGCGCACTCCTTGGCCCAATGAGCGGCCTTGTCGGCGATCGCCATCAGCTCGACGGGGTCGCGCTTCTCACCCTCCTTCAGCGGAGCTTCAGTCATGCCGACCCAGGTCTGATGGTAGGCGCGGGCGACCTCATACATGATCTCGATGGGGGTCTTGCCTTCGAGGGACTCGATGCGGTCGAGCGCCTCGGCGGTCAGCTCGCGGGTGCGCTTGTTGGTCGAGCCCTTCTTACGGCCGGCGGGGTTGCCGCTCTGGCCCTTCTGGAAGCCGCCCTTGCCGGAGGGGTTCGCCATGAACTTGCTCGATCCTGCTCAGATGCAGGCCACGCCTGCGATCTCCTCAGTCGAGCACGATCTGCAAGTTGAAGTGGACGCACGATTGCGAGGTCGGGTCGTGCGTCCACTCCCGGGCCGGGGTGACCCACCCTCCTCGGGCAAGGAGAACGCTATGCCGCCGACGCGCCTGATACCACGCACGCTGGAGCCGACGCCACCGCAGCCGCGCACGGCGCGCACCCTGCCGGCCTGGGGGCCGACGCGGCCCGACATCCCGGACGACACGCTCGGGGACTACTTCAACGCCGACCTCGAAGCGATCAGACGCTCGCGTCAGGCGATGAACGACCGCACCCGGCGCGTCTACCGCGCGCTGGAGGATCTGTGGAACGATGATATGATCGGCTACGCTCCGAGTGGCCCCGTCCGCAGGCTCGGAACATCGCCAGCATGGCAGAGAGACTACTTCCTCAACTTCGACCCCTATGCGGACGAGACCGACATCGACGGCATGCCCTACCGCGAGCGTGGGGCTTGAAGCGCGGGATAGACCTCGCGCCCGAGGAACTTGCGGATCTTGGTCACCTCCTCGGGGAAGTGGTCCGCCCAGCCTGAGTTGTTGAGCGCGTCATCGATCTCGCGCAGCAGCGCTTCGGCTTCGAGCAGGCGTGAGCCGTAGCTCATTTGGCGCGCGAGGAGACGCGCCTGAGCGGCTTGCCTACGTGCTTAATGGGCGTGAGCGCCTCCTTGGTCTGCTCCACGAACGTCTCGAACGGCACGCCCGCGGCGACGCAGGCGAGCAGGCGATGGTAGCCGTTGATGATCATGCCATCCTTGCCTAGCGTGATGGGATCGATATGCTCGCCCGCCCTCACAGGCTCCCAACGACCCCCGCGCATATCACCCGCGTACTGCTCGATCACCCGGATCAGCGGGCTCTGCCGGCCGCCGGCGCCCATCGCCTGCCGGTCCCGCCAGAGCATCTCACGCGCCTGCGCGGGCGTGATCGTGTTCCATTCCATGTTCAGCCTCACCAGTAGTAGATCGTTGGCTTGTTCTTCGAAACCGGCCACGCGATGGCTTCGGGATCGTCGCCTTGCATCAGTCGGCGTTCGAGGTGCTTCGTCAGCGCCCTTTTGCGCCGTGTATGGAAGATGATGTCCCACCAGCGCGGCGCGCCTCGCGGAAAACGTGCCGATGCCGAGTGCCGAGCCGCGGTGCGCGGCCGGCGGCGCTTGTAGTTCGCCATGACATAGACTCCATGCTGAGTATCTATGTCATGGTCGTCCTCCCTCTTCTGCCCCTGTCGACGACCTTGAGAACGCCGCCCTGCGGCGCCGGCGGGCTCACGACCGCGGTCGCCCGCCCTTCAAGGGGACGGCCTTCGGCCCACTCTCCGCACCAGTCCGCGCCCGTGGTCGTCCGCCATAAGGCTAGCCTCGTCGCTGTCTCATCAGGCGGAGGATATCGGCGACACTCGCCCCTGATGTCCGCCGCCCTGGAGGGCCACCCGGTAGTCTCCGCCTCCCTCTGGGGGAGCCAGTAGCGACAGGTCTCGCAATTCCCAAGGACGAGCGGGCGGCCCATCTAGTCCTCCGCCTTCTCGCGCGCCTCGATGATGTTCATCGCGTCGGTGTACTGCTTGCGGATCAGATCGATCAGCTCGGGGTCGCGAAACGGATAGCGATCGGGGATGTTGAGGGTGACGATCAGCCGGTTCTCGCCAGCATCGGGGAACTCGGCGAGCAGCATCTCTTTGATCTCAGTGTCCACACAGACGATCTCATGCGCCCACGTCAGCAGCGCCTCGTCGACCGGGATCAGCGCATATGCGGCGTCCACGCCGCAGGCCCGCGTGTTGTAGCCCCACGGGTGGCCCGAGAGCACGAGCGCTGCGGTGGGCGAGCGCAGGAGCCCGGCCGAGCAGAGGCAGAGCACCCGGCGGAAGGAGCCCTGGTGCGGGTTGCTTACGTTGTGGAGGCGGTTGAGGCTACTCATAGGGCTCTTCTCTCCCGGTCGCCCAGCGCCATGCCTCGCGCGCCATGTCGGCGAACTCGAACGCGATCAGCACCGGGAGCACCCACACGAAGTAGATGGCCGTGCGGGTGCGGCCGAGCCGCTTGCCGTTGATCTGAAGGTCGAGGTTGATCACAGCACGCTCGGCGCCTTGTCGCAGTTCGAGCAGGCGCAGCCATGCTCGGATGGGATGTGGTCGATGAAGCGGCCGAAGACCCTCTCGCAGAAGGACGCGTAGTCCCGAGTATCAATAATGTGCTCGTGCCAGAAGACGTCGACGGCCGGGGGCGGCTCGGTCGCGGAGGCGTCGCCCATGAACTTGCGGTACTTGCGCTCGATCAGCTCGGTCTTGGCGCTGGTCCAGCCGTGGCGCTTCATCATGCGGGCGGCGACCGGGGTGAGATCCCAGGCGTCGATGGCAGCGGCGACGCTCAATTTCCGATCGTCCATCCCTTCCACTGGCCTCCCGAGTGAGCCATGGCGGCGACGAGGGGCTCGCCCTCATGGCGCGCACGGCGGTTGGCGAGAGCGATCTCCTCGTCAGTCTCACGGTGCGCGCGAACCAGCGGGCACGCGGCGTGGTGGCCCCCGGGGTTCGCCGCCCCGCAACAAGGATGAGTCGCGGGCGGCTCCAGCGGAGAGGGCGGAACGTGCCTGATCGCCTGATCGAAGATCGCCCAGAACCTCTTGGTGAGGGGGCAGTCCGCCGTGTGAAGCCGACCGCGCTCGTCCGCGCCGCAATCACAATCCACGCTCGCCATCACTTCCTCCTGTTCCGCCTCGCCAGCTCGCGCCTCACCGCCCGGCGCATGAACTCGGCGCGGGACTCGCCGTTCACGCGGACCTCGTCGATCTCCGAGATCACGCCCTCGCCCAGGAGCGCGATCACGCGCTCAGGGTAGAGCTTCGGCGGGCCGGGCTTGGTCTTCATCCTCTGCATAATAGATGTTGACGGGGCGACCGGCAACCTATAGACAGAGGTTACAGCGCCGATGAACGACGCGCCCTGACGGAGGACTGAACCCATGAAGACCGGACGCACCCTGCAAGCCCTCGCCGCCGAGATCCAGCGGCAGGCCGACGCCAAGCGGGACTACATCGTCCCCCACTCCAAGCTGCGGATGACCCCCGACGCGCAGCTCGCCATCGAGGGCGTGAGCGATGGGCTCGACATCAACGAGCACGCCCACGGCCAGCTCGCCGGCCACCTCGACATTCCCAAGCGCTACTACGACCGCCTGCGCGGCTCCTCCAAGGCCGTGCTCTGCGGCAACGTCAACCACTGGCTGGAGGCTGCGCCCGAGACCCGGCGCATGGTGCGCACGCTCGACAACGGCGCCCGCGCGCTCCTGTCGGACCGCTACCACCGCATCGACAACGAGGACGTGTCCAACGTCGCGCTCCAGGCGCTTCTCGAAGACGCGCCCGAGACCGGCATGGAGGTCGCCTCGTGCGAGGTGACCGACACCAAGCTCTACATCAAGGCGGTGTTCCCCCGCATCGAGCGCGAGGTGAAGAGAGGCGACGTGGTCCAGGCCGGGGTGATGATCACCAACTCCGAGGTCGGCTCAGGCGCGCTCAACGTCAGCCCCTTCGTGCTGAGGCTGATCTGCACCAACGGCATGGTCAGCGCGACCAAGCTGCGGCGCAACCACGTCGGCCGGCGCGCCGACGAGAGCGAGTTCGCCTTCGAGCTGCTCTCCGACGAAGCGCGGGCGGCGGACGACAAGGCGATCCTGCTCAAGGTCCGCGACGTGATCCGCGCGTCGGTCAAGCCCGAGGTGTTCGAGGCGACCGTCGACCGGCTCGCCGAGAGCATGGGCGAGAAGATCGAGCGCAACGTCGTCGACACGGTCGAGCTGCTCGCCAAGCGGCGCGGCTTCAACACCGAGGAGAAGGACTCGGTGCTCCGCCACCTGATCGAAGGCGGCGACCTCTCCCGCTTCGGGCTGGTCCAAGCGGTCACGCGGACGGCTCAGGATCTCCCGAGCTACGACCGCGCCACCGAGTTCGAGGCGCTGGGCGGCCAAATCCTGGAGCTGCCCCGCTCGGAATGGAGAGAATTGGTCGCGGCCTAGTCCCTCCCTCCAACCGCGACCACACCTTGGGGCGGGCTTCGGCCCGCCCTTTCTTTGTCCGGCGTGGTGGGGCGGCGCGGGGGATAGTGCGCCGCCCCTGCACGCAGCCGGGAAGCCCCCCTTTGGGGACGCGGCCACCATGCACCATAAGAGGTTAACCCTTCCTTAATCCCGGCCGGCTCAGGCTTGCCGGTAACGAATGGGTAAGGTGGCATGCACAAATTCGAGCGGTGGTTTCTGTGGGCTCTCGGCATGGCTGCGGCCTGCATTCCGGGCGGGCTCGCCATCCACTTCTGGAGCCAAGCCGACGGCTCGATGCGCTTCTGGGCGATCGCCGTGACGGTGGTGGCCGAGGGGCTGCTGATCTACAGCGCGACCATGCGCACCGAGGCGCGCGAGGACGACGACCACGAGCGGCTGCGCGCGATCGGCTTTCTGGTCGCGCTGTTCGTCATGGTCGAGGGCTCGGTCTTGCTGATCCCCGCGCGCGAGCTGGTCGCCGGCGCCGTCAGCCCGGCGCCGTCAGTGCGCGACGTGGGCGCCGACATCGATGGGCTGGCGACGATCGAGGAGAAGCGCGAGCGCCTGCGCGAGGCCGAGACGGCGGGTACGGACCGCGAGCTTCAGCTCGCCATCTCCCGCGCCGGGGTGGCGCTCGACGAGTACGGCGTGGACGGAATCGCCAACCTCGCCGGAGAGACTGGCGAGGCGCTGGTGGCGGCCTATGCGCTGCTCGACGAGGAGGCGCTGCATCACCGCGCCGAGATCCGCAGAGCCGGCTTCGATCTCGCCAAGCGCGCCGTGTGGGAGCTGGCGGTTCTGCTCGGCGTGGCCGCGATCATCGCCATGGAGATGCAGGTGCGCCGCGCGGTGAGCCGACGCCCTCCTCCCGAGCCCCAGGACATTGCGCCGGCCGCCATGCTGCGCGGCTGGACGCTGGAGGACTTCGTGCTCGGGCGCATGCCGATCATCAAAGGCAAGGCGCGCTGCGCCGCCGCCCCCTCCAAGCGCGTTCCAGGCGGGCGGACATGGTATATCGACGGGCACGAGGATCTCACGCTCTACGCCAAGCGCGTGGCGCGCATCCGCGCGGCGCTCGGATGGGATCGGCCGTCCGCCAACGTCGTGCCCTTCGAGCGCGGCGCAGCCTGAACGAACGCCCGTTCACACCACCTTAACTCACATTTCTCACCCGTTAACGGGCCGGCTCATCGGCGACGCTGGTGAGCCCCGCCTTCTCGCGCCACGTCCCACTCTGCTCACCGAGCAGGAAGAACAAGAGCGCGACGGCGGCATGTGAAAACACCAGCAGCGCGCCCATGAACCCGACGATCATCATGGCTCGGGCTCCTCAACAGCCTCGGCCTCGGCCGGCTCGGGATCGCGCAGCGCGGCGGTGACGAGCTGGCCGAGGGCGGTCGCACCGCCCCCTGCTCCGCCGCCGCCCGCGCCGGTCACCGTCAGCGTGACGGCCTGCGGAACCACGTTGTAGGCCCCGAAGATGTTGCAGTAGCCGCGCGCGAGGTCGTGGAAATACCACGAGCCGTGCGGCATCAGCGCGACCGCCGGGGCGGCGGCGCTGAGCGCGAACAGCTCACGGCGCGACACGGTCTTGCTCATCGTCTCACTCCTGCTCGGAAGCGCTCGAACGCGCGCCATGTGATCCCGCTCTTGCTCATGTGGGCGTCCGGGTCTTGGCGCGGTCGTCTCTTCCGCTCACACCCTGCACCCGACGCTCACGCCGCGCGACGCACTCTCGACCGACGCTGATCCCAGCCCCCCGCCGCGAGCCACTCCTCGATGTCGAGCTGACCCGAGTAGATCCCCTTGCGGCGCGCCTCGGCCTTGGTGCGCGGCGGGACGGGAGGTTGGGCGGCGTGATCGATCAGCTCGTCCCCGCTGTACTCGTCCACCACCAGGAGCATGAGCCCATAGCCCTGCATGATCTTGATGAAGCTCGGCTTGGTGATGAGCTTGAGCACCAACCGCATGTAGGCTTTCTCGCTGCCGTGCCGGGCGGGCTCGATCTTCGACATATGGCGGCGCCCGCCGCGCTCGCTCTCGGGGTCGTAGAGCAGCGCCTCGTCGGCGTCGGGCTGGGTCCACCCGAACTGCACGCGGCGTCGGGTGATCGCCTCGTACCAGTCGCGCTGGCTCGACATGGCGTGCGCGAAGGGCCGCCGGCGCAGCTCGTCGCGCGCGCGCTCGACATCGAAGTCGTCGGGCAGGGGAGGGGGAGCGCGCCTCGACCTCGGCTTCTGGGCGGCGGCGGCGCGGGCTTGCAGCTCATGGACGGGGTTGCTCATCGCTCCACTGTGACGAGGCGGCGGTGTGCGCATGGTTAATGGCGCGGCCGAGAAGCTGCCCGCGAAGAGGTCAAGCGTCCGCATCAGGTCAGCACGTAGGTCTGACTGTTGTCGTCGCCGAAGAGCGAGTCTCCCGCGGGCGCGAGGCGTTCCTTTTGGATCATGCGGGCGACAACGCCCCCGTCCACGAACCGACCGTCGGACAGCGCCCAGGTCACGCCCGACGGCCCGTAGGTCTTGAGCAGGCTGAGCCCGCGCTGAAGCTCAGTCGTCAGCCCGCGCTGCGTTTCGATCACCACGCCCTTCCTTCTCAGATAGGCCGCCCAGACGATCTTCTCCTCGCTGCCAAGCGTGGGCACGTGCAACAGCTTGAACTCCGGGCTCATGTCCTCGCCCTCCCGTGCTCGCCGTCGGCCGCCCGTTGCAGCCGATCATGCTCGCAGATCCCGCAGCGCTGCCGGCGCTCGTCCCAACCAAGCGCGGGCGGGCGCGCCGCGGCGCTGCGGCACACCGGGCAGGCGGTGAGCTTCGTCATGCGCATTTACGCCGCCTCCTCCGCGATCGGCCCGCCCCCACGTGTGACGATGGTGGTCACCACCAGCACGCCGCCGTCGCGCCGCAGCATCAACGAGGCGCCGCTCGGCAGCTTGACCCCGCCCTGGCCGACGGCGGCCACGCTCGCCGCGGCGCGCTCGGGGATGGCCGCCACGATCTCGGCCTTGAGCGCTTCGATGTCGAAGCCGCAGACGCGCTCCAGCCAGCGCACGATGGCGTGGTCGGTCACCTGGATCAGCGCCCTCATTGCACGCTCTCCCGCCGCATGCCGCGCAGCTCGGCCATGCGAGCCTCGATCAGCCCGACGCGCTCGGACGGCCGCAGCCCGCGACCGCCGAGCATGTTGAGGTCGTGCCGCAAGGCCGAGCGCATCTCCGAGACGTGATCGGGCTCGCCGCGCACGAATGGATCGCGCGCCAGAACGAGGTCGTCGGCCACCCGCGCGAACGCTCTTGGCGAGGCGAGCGGGAGCCAGTGGGGGATGAGATCGTCCATGTCCGAGCCCGACGGCCAGCTCTCCCACTGGCCCGACTGCATCCGCGCCGGCGCCACCCGCCGCCAGCTCTCGGTCCTGAGCGCGCGGTTGGTGATCCAGGCGACCAAGATCCCATAGTCCATCACATCGTCGCTGACGGGCTCGACGCTCTGACGCTCGACGCTCTGACGCTCGTGGGATGGACGCTTGGCGCGCTCACGATCGAGGCACTTGATGAAATGGTGCGTGCGCGGAAAGTAATCCCGGCCGCCGTGGCGGATCAGCGCGTCGGTCGCCCGGCCGATCTCGTCGGGCGTGTAGCTTTCGATCACCGCCAGCATCTCCCGGTTGAAAGCGTCCGGGTAGGCTTGCGGGCTCCACTCGCCGATGATCCTACCGAGCGCGGTCTGGAACGCCGCTCTGGCCGGAGTCGACCTCGTGGAGGATGCGCTCGAACTCGGCCGATACATCGTAGCGGGGGCGTCGTCGTCCTCGTGTTCCACGTGAAACCTCCTCTGGGGTGATGGGCTCGACAGGAGCCATCCGCTCCGCCGCAGCGGCGCGCACGGCCTTGGTGAAGTAGGCGAAGGTCTCGATGGGCTCGCCATTGCCCGGCGGGTGCTGGGTCAGCTCGATGACGATCGGCAGGATGTCCAGCTCGAAGTCGGCGCCCGCGGCCTCCCACTTGCGGATGTGGCTGACCCCGGAGCGGATGAGCCCGAGTGACTTGGACGGGTCGGCCAGCCAGGGACCGGCCTCCGCGAGGCAGCGGTCGAGCTTCTCGGGGCTCGCGCGCGCGCGCGACTCCGATTCGATTCGTCCAGAGTCAGAGTGGTGGGATGAAGTACGTAACCTCATACCCTTCGTAGGGAGGTTATATATATCTATATGATCCGAAGTGTCGGGATCTCCGACACCTGTCGGAACCTCCGACACTTCTTGCTGTGAGTCGATAAATTTGTCGGGATCTCCGACACTGTCGGAAGTTCCGACAGTGTCGGAACCTTCGACACTTGGTTCGCGTTCGTGAACGAAAGTGTCGGGATCTCCGACACCCTCCGAGGCCGGCTCCTCGGCCAGCACCGCGCGCGCCGCGGCCTCGTCGGAGGGGTCGAGGATCACCCGCCAGCCGGTCTCGCGACCACTCCCGCGGCGGTCCAGATAGCCCCACTCGACGAGCGACTGGAGCCAGGGGACGAGCGTGCTGCGCGCGCGCCCGAGCGCCTGGGCGAGCTGGGCGGGCGCGGCGCGCATCCAGCCGTTGTCGCGCTGCTCCTGGGCGATGTAGGCGACGATCTGGTGGCACAGCAGATTGGGACGGCGGTCTACGTAGAGACGGCCGGGCATGGTGACGTGGCGATCTGGAAATCTCATAATCGTGCAGCATGCCCCCCTCGCTCGCGACAGGAACACGCACGCGCGCGCCCCGCGCTCGGCGCGGCCGAAGCCGCGCCCTGGGATCGGCGCCCGCGGGATCGATCCCCGGCGCCCTCGTGTCATGATGCCCGACCAGTCATCCCGTCAGCACGCACACGCGGCTTGACGGGAGGCCCCGACGCCGCTTATCAGTGCGCTCTCCTATGTCGTCGTCCCGTCAGACGCGGCAGTTCAGCCTCATGACTCGCCCCGGCCGCTCGCGCGCGCCGGGGCTTCTTTTTCGTCGAGCACGCGCAGGATGGCGCGCTCGACGCGTGTGATGTTGTCGAGCGTCCGCGTGGTCCAGTCGAGCTGGAGCATGTCGTTGACGGTCCTGACCGGCACGCCCGCCACGCGGCCGATCTCGACGGCCGTCAGGCCCGCCTCCCAGGCGCGCTCGCGCAGCGCCGCCCACCTCGCTCCGATATCGTCGTTCGCCGCGATGTCCATGGGCGCCATAATGGCGAGTCTCCGCGGGAGTGTCCACTGTCGCACATCAGGCGCGAGCCCCGCCTGGGGACAAACGCGCGGTCAGCGAATTTTCGCCAACACGCGGATTGACAGGCGGCGAAGCTCCGCCATATGGTGGCGCACCTCCCCGGCGTGACGAGCCTAGCCAGGGAGGACAGTGGGGAGGCGGCTTCCTATCCCTCGTCCCGGCCGCCTCCCCAGCCCCCGCGCCAAAGCAAAGGAAGCCGCCTTGTCAAGCCCCGTCGCCTCTCTCCTCGCCGCCGGCCACGAGACCCGGCTGCGCGAGTTCGCCAAGGACATCTGGGGCGAAGCCGGCGAGATGGGCGCCATCCCGGACTACTTCGACATCGAGGACATGGAGTCCAGCGAGGCTCACGATGTCATGTATGCGCTGCGGCTGGCGGCTTCGGCCACCGACGGAGAGCCCTGGGCGTCACGCTACGCCGAGCTTGAGCAGCGCTGGCGTTATCGGCTGCTCAACGCCATCGAGGAGGCGAACCCGTCATGGCGTTGAGAAGTCTCGGCCGGGGTCGCACGCCGATCGTAGATCGCTTCATCGACGAGGTGAGCGAGATCATCGCGCGCCGCCTGCGGATCGCGCGGATCAAGGCCGGCTACTCGCAAGAGGAAGCCGCCGCAATCGCCGGCTGCACGCGCCAGAACATCAGCCTATACGAGCGAGGCCGGGGCCGCATCACCGCGTCGGCGCTATGGGCGCTGGCGGAGCTTTATGACCGCCCCATCACGTTCTTCTATCCGGCGGAGGCCGGGGACGACGACGCCGAGCCCGACCACCGCCGCCTGACGATCCGGGTGCGTCGCAAGTGGAGGGATGAGATCGATCCGAACAACGCGAGCAAATTCAAGGAGGTGCCCTCGAAATGAGCGCGCGCCGGCCCCTCACGGCCACGCAAAAGGCCGAGCGCTTGGCGCTGCAAACCCCGCCGGGGAAGCGCCATCCCTTGTGCGCAGCGCCGTTCTGCGGCAAGGCCATGACCGGAGCGACCAACATCGTCTGGGATCACCGCCGCGACGGGCTGCCGCGGTACTTTTTCGACTATGCCGGAAGCGGTGTCGATCCCGACGACCCTGACCATCAGTATGCGATGCACCGCAAGTGCCATGACAAGCTCTATGCGAGCGACGCCGCGATCATCGCGAAGACCCGCGGACAAGCGGGCGAACGGGGCGCTCAGACCTTGAGACGCCTCACAGGGAGCGGACGCAAGATCCCCTCGCGCCCGTTTGAACACAGGAGAAAGTAATGAAGACGACCATCACCCTGGACAAGGCCGCCGAGCTGTTGAAGGCCAACAGCAATAACCGCAACATCTCCCCCAAGCTGGTCAAGCTCTACGCCAAGGAGATGCGGGAAGGCAATTGGCAGTACAACGGCGATCCCATCAGGGTCTCCAAGTCCGGCGCGCTGCTCGACGGCCAGCACCGGCTGCTCGCCTGCATCGAGGCGAAGAAGCCCTTCACGACCGAGCTGATCGAGGGTCTGCCTGACGAGGTGATGGAGACCCTCGACATCGGGCGCAAGCGCCGGCCGGCCGACGCGATGATCATCGCCGGCCTGATCCACGGCGCCAACATCGGAGGGATGGCCGCCACCGTCGGCGCCGTGATCAAGGTCGTGATCAACTATCTCGCGGGCGATCACCTCTCCACCGCGGTCTCTACTCCCGCGACGATGAAGTTCATCAAGGCCCACCCCGACGTGGGCGAGATCGTGCAGCTCGTGTGGCCGAGCCGGTCCATCGTCACGCCGACCAGCCTCGCCGCGGTGCTATGGCTCGGCACCCGCGCCACGAACCCCGGCGTCGACATGCTGTGGCGGGCGGAGGCGTTCGCCAACGCGATCCCGCACGGCGAAAACCTCGCCGGGGACGATCCCAGGCTGGCGCTGCGCAACCGGATGCTGGACCTGCGCCAACGCGGAGGGGGCCGGCTGCCGCCGCCCTGGCAGACCGTGCCCCTGGTCACGGCGGCCTGGAACGCCTTCGTGAAGCAGCAGCCGATGGTGCAGCTCCGCGTCCGGACCGCCCACGACGGCACCGTGCCGATCTATGATGTCATCGGCGGGCCTCGCTACGGCGACGGGGAGAAGGCGCTCAAGCGCTTCGAGATGCCCGATCGCATGGCGACCCTGCTGCGCGGCGGCAAGGAGGAGCTCCTGCCGCCGCCGAACGCGAAGGCGACCAAGAAGGTCGAGGCGTGAGGGCTCAGCGCGGCTCGGCGGACAGGTCTCGCCGAGCCGCGCTGTTTCGATTTCGATTGAAAGACAAAGGGAGAGTGAGGCGATGGACGACGACGTGACGGCGATCGAGGAGACGGGCGGCGAGGAGGTCGGCGGCGAGCTGGTGAGGCTCAAGCCCGAGCCGCTCACGCCGATGGAGATGGTGGCGTTCGCTCTCAAGGAGGGCCGCGATCTCGCGGTCCTCGACAAGCTCATGGATTTCAAGGAGCGCTGGGAGGCGAGCGAGGCACGCAAGGCGTTTGATCAGGCGATGAGCGCGGTGCGCGCGGATCTCAAGCCCATCCGGCGGGACGCCCGCGTCGCCTTCGACGCCAAGGAGAAGGGCAAGGCGAGCACGGATTATCGGCACGAGACCCTTGGCGGCATCGCCGAGGAGATCAACCCGATCCTCGCCAAGCACGGGCTTTCCTACCGCTTCCGCACGGACGCGAGGCCCGGCGAGCAGATCACGGTGACGTGCATCATCTCGCACCGGCTCGGGCACGCCGAGGAGAATACGATCAGCGCTCAGCATGACTCGTCAGGCAACAAAAACTCGATCCAGGCGATCGGCAGCACCATCACCTACCTCCAGCGCTATACGCTGAAGGCGGCCCTCGGGCTCGCTGTGGCGCGGGACGATGACGGCGCCGCCGCCGACGGCGATCTGCCGATCACGGAGGAGCAGCAGGACCAGCTCGCCGACCGGCTCTTGACAACCGACAGCGATGTGGCGAAGTTCTGCCGACTGTTCGGGGTCGAGCACATCTCCGATCTGCGCCAATCCCGCTTCTCCGAGGCGCTCGCGATGATCAACGCCAAGGCGAAGGCGCAGGCCAAGAGGGGGGCGGCATGATCATCCAGCAAGGCAGCCCCGAGTGGTACGCCGAGCGCTGCGGGCTCGTCACCGCGTCCCGCATCGCCGACGTGATCGCGCGGGTCAAGAGCGGCTGGGGCGCGAGCCGCGCCAACTACGCCGCGCAGCTCGTCGCCGAGCGGCTCACCGGCCGGATCGAGGACCGCTATGTGAGCCCCGAGATGCGCTGGGGCACGGAGACCGAGCCGCTCGCGCGCGCCGCCTACGCCTTCATCACCGACGAGCACGTCGAAGAAGTCGGCTTCGTCCGCCACCCCGCCATCGAGATGGCGGGCGCGAGCCCCGACGGGCTCGTGGGCGCCGACGGGCTCGTGGAGTTCAAGTGCCCCAACACCTCGACCCACATCGACACGCTGCTGGGCGTCGGCCTGCCTGACAAATACTATGTCCAGATGCAGTGGCAGATGGTCTGCACCGACCGGGCCTGGACGGACTTCGTGTCCTTCGACCCGCGCCTGCCCGAGTCCATGCGCCTCTTCATCAGGCGCGTCTATCGCGACGAGAAGCGCATCGCCGAGCTGGAGAGCGTCGTGCGGGGCTTCCTCGCAGAGGTCGACCGCATCGTCACCCAGCTCCAGGAGCTGTATGGGCACGCCGAGGCGGCGTGATGAGCGAGTCCGTTCTCATCCGCAGCGAGGATGATCGACGGCGGGCGTCCTGGCTCGCAGGGCGAGCCGCCGACGGCGCGCTCGTCACGATCAAGCCCGCGGGCAAGTCCGACCGGCAGCGCGCGCTCTTCCACGCTCTGCTCACCGAGCTGGCGCAGCGGTGCGTCTGGAAGGGCCGCCGACTCACCGTGGACCAGTGGAAGGACGTGTTCGTCATCGCGCTCTGGGGCTGCTCCTACACCCGCAGCCCGCTCGATCCGGCGATCCGCATCATCGCGCGCCGCTCCACCGAGAGCCTGACGGTCGCGGAGTATTCGGAGCTGATCGATTTCACGCGCGCCGAGGCGGAGACCGAGCTGGGCTATCGCTGGCTGGCGCATCGGCCGGGAGAGGAAGGGTGACGCCCTCGGACGGCGTCGCGCTCGTCCTGATCATCCTTTTCTTGGCCTTCGTCGCGGGCGCCGCCATGCTCGCGTTCTGCGTGCTCGGCATCATCAAGGAGGTCCAGCGGAGGAGGGGCGGATGAGCAAAGCATCTCGGCGGCGCCGACGAGACCTTGAACAAGAGATGCGACGGGATACATATCCGCTGATAACAATTAAGCGGACCGGCTGGATGCGATATGAGATCGGCTCGACCGGACTGGAGGAGCCAAGACGCGCGTCGCTGAGCGAGGTCAAGGATCTGCGCGCCGCGCTCGATGTCGTCAGGCGGTATCTGCCGGCGATCGGAGTTGAGGACTGGCACAGGGCGAGGCGTCCTGGGCTGGGCTGGCTGAAGAGGGGGCGGCAATGAGCTTTCGGATCGCCAGGGCTCCCGATGATGAGGAACAAGAGGAGGTTCGTGATGAGCTTTGAGAGCGTCGGGCGGAAGCCGAGGGCCGTCAAGGTGCGCACAAAGGTGGGGCTGCGCACTAACTCGTATCGGGGCATTGACCTCAGCGTGCCGCATGCGGTGGCGCATGCGGCGGGACTGAGGCGGGGGGCGACGGTCGCCGTCGAAGTGGGGGAGGGCGCGGACGCTGGATGGTTGCGGATCAGATCCGGCCCCGGGCCGGCGCGCGTCGCCAAGGAGCGTGATCAGGAAGGGACTACTTCCTACGTCGACGTTCGCATCGGCGCGCTGCTGGGCCGACTGGACGAGCGCCGCCGCGTCACGGACGTGGAGCACAAGATCGCGGACGGCTCGCTCTTGGTGCGGCTGCCCGAGTGGGCGTGTCAGGAGCTGGAGGTCGTGCGCGCCGCCGTGCGCGCCGCCGCCGCCGATGCGACCAAGACCAAGGTGAAGGCATGACCACTATCCAGACGAGTGAGTCGGTGGTGGAGCCGATCTCAGACGAGGAGGAGCAAGCATGAAGCCCGAACAAGAGCCAAAGTACACGACGGACGAGAATGGCCGCATCGTCAACCGAAAGTCCGGCGAACGCATTCCGGATGATGAGCCGGTGATGATATTCCGTGCACGCGACGTGCACGCGGCAGCGGCGATCCTGCATTACGCTAGCCTATGTCAGGACGCTGACCATCGCGACATCGTGCGCCAGCGCGCCGACGATTTCCGAGCCTTTGCGTCCGCACATCCCGATCGCATGAAGGAGCCCGACTCGCCATGAGCGAGACGATCTCAGACGAGGAGCTGGCGGACTTAATCCGGCGCCGTGAACGGGCCTATGGGCCGCGCGACGAAACGATCATGTTGAGCCTTGATTTGTTCGACGCCCTCCTCGCCCGCCTGCGCCGCGGGGAGGAGCTGCTGGCGGAGGCCCGACGTGAGTTGAGTTCGGCAACATCCAGGAGGCGTTGCGCGATCCTCCAGCCCTCGGCTTCGCCAACAACACCGCCGCCAAGGAGCAGGAGCGCAAGATCGCCGCCTACCTCGCCTCTCTCAGAGGAGACCCCGCCCATCGCCAAGGAGCAGCCATGAGCACGGACATCACGGACGACGAGATCGCGAGGCTGGAAGCGTGGGCCATGGCGGAAACGAGCGGCAATCTGCCGCCGCGCGCGTCGGTCCCGTCCGTGCTCGTGGTCAAAGCCGTTGCGGCACTCAGAGCACAGGGACGCGCTCTCGCCGCGTCCCGCGCCCGCGAGGAGGAGATGCGCGAGGCGCTGGAGCTGATTGCGGGCCATGAAGGAATGACACTTCTCGGCCCAGATGGCGAGCGCGCTCATGAGAGGGGGGCCAATGCAGCGTTTGAGCAGATGGCGAGTATCGCCAAGAGTGCCCTGGAGCCCCGCAATGCCAAGAGCTGATCTCTCCGCTTACGAGCGCGTGCTGGAGAAGGCGCGGGAGGCGTTCTACGCGCGCGTGGATGTCGAGCCCGACGATGACGAGCGGGTAGACGCCGCCGTGCGCGCCGCGTTCCTCGCAGCGGCGGAGGAGGCGGAACGGTGGGCTCAGCACTTCATCAAGCAATACGCAGGCACTCACGACAAGATCGATCTCGATCTGTACTCGCAATATCAAAGCCGAGCCGACTGGCTCCGCGCTTTCGTCGGGGGCGACGATGACCAGAGCTGATCTCACAGCGCTCCTGGAGAAGGTCGAGGCCGCCCGCTTCTGGAGCAAGGTGCAGCGACGCAGTCATGACGACTGTTGGCCGTGGCTCGGGTATCGCAAGAAAAGGCACAGAACAGGCCGCCAAGAGTATGGCGTGTTCTACCTCAGCAAGACCGTTAAGATCGGCGCGCATCGCGCGTCATATTATCTTTTAACTGGAGTGTTCCCAGCATACGGTCAATGTATCATGCACACTTGCGACAACCCTCCGTGCTGCAACCCCGCCCATCTGCGGCTAGGCACATGGGCGGATAACAATCGCGATCGCCACGACAAGGGTCGAACAGTGATGCCGCCAAATGATGCGCGGCGAATCAGCAAGACACCGCGAGGGTCTCAGCATGGGTGCTCGAAGCTCAGCGAAGCGGACGTTCGCGCCATCCGCGCCGACGGCCGACCGATCGCAGAACTCGGTCGGCTCTACGGTGTGCATCAGGGGACCATCTCGAAGATCCGCTGCGGCAAGACATGGCGCGCTCTTGCCCAGGAGGATGGACAATGACGGAACGGGTCAGCGTGCCAGTGGAGCCGACCGAGGAGGAGGCCGGACACGGCGAGATGCCGCTTGAGCATCAGTGTTGCGACATCATCGCGCGCACAATGCGCCCCAACGCCGTGAACGACCCGGCAGAGTGGGAGACAGCGCTCATGCTGGCCGGAGATACCCTCTCCGCGCTGGCGGAGAAGCTGGGGACGAGCGTGGAGGGGATGCTGGCGAGGAACCCGGCAGAGTGGGCGAAGGCGTGGCTTCTGAGCGCCGGCCCGGAGCCTGACGGGACGTTCGGGTTTCTGATGAAGACGCCCATGGGGCCGGCTCTGGCGGAGTTCATGGCGGCGACGCTCAAGCAGGCGGACGCGCCGAACTTCCTCGCCGTGTCGGCCCACCACGAGGAGCTTGGCAAGCTCGACCTGATCATCCAGCGCGCCAGCGGCGAGACCACGCAGGAACGGCTCGCCGCGGAGCGCGCCCGGCGGGAGAGCGCAGAGGCCGCGCTGCGTCCGTTCGAGGCAGCGAGCAAGAAGCGCGGCCGAGGCCGCGGGGCGGCCCACCTCGTTTCCGTTCGGCTGTCCGATCTCTGGCCGGCGGAAGACCACTTCGCCACCTACAGCGAGAGCGA
>JABAHS010058139.1_pt1 | contig 63245 bp, 49 predicted proteins | sample 7062111 | NCBI WGS metagenome assembly JABAHS01 (sample SAMN14534600, study PRJNA622989) | marine sediment metagenome | biome: marine biome [ENVO:00000428]; feature: marine pelagic biome [ENVO:01000023]; material: deep marine sediment [ENVO:00002113]; isolation source: pool of 4 deep marine... | reverse complement strand
GGTGCGGTGCCGGAGCGCACCAGCTGGTCCGAGGCCGCCACGTTGCAGGATCCGCCGGCGGCTCTGATCCTCGATGTTGACCCTGGCGCTGATGATGTGCTGAGGACGTTGGAGTCGTGGGCCGCGGACGCGTGGTACCCGATCTGCATTGTGTCCTTGCAACCTGTATCGGGCGCTTGGGAAACTCATCAGCACCTCGAAGCGCTCGGTTACCGACGCATCCTGCACACGGCCGACCACGCTGCCTACGAGGAGGAACTACGGTCGACGGTTCAACAGGTCATCGACGAGCGAGCCTGGCTCGTGCCCAGAGCGGCCCGCGCCGTCGGTTGTGCCGACCCGGCGGTGGTGGAGGCGCTGTCGCTCGCGGTTATCATCGTGCCGGAAGTCAGGACCGTCGACAGGTGGGCCGAAAAGTACGGACTGAAGAGCGCCCGCGGTCTCGAAGCCCTTTTCCGCAGGTGCCGGGTGACCAACCCGGCGGCGGTTTTCCAGTGGCTGCGCCTGGCCCGGGTGGTCGAGTATGCGGTCCACCAGGCGAAGATTCCGACGCGAAACGAGCTTGCGGAGCGATTCGCTTATGGAAGCGAAGATTACCTGGGCCGACGAGCGAAGGCGCTCACGGGACACTCGCTGGGACGGTTGCTGGCGCTTGGCCTCGAGCCCTTCTTCGAGCTGATGGAAACGCGACTGAGCGCGGATCCCGAGCCGCAGTAGCCGCGCGGCACTTTTTCCCCACCCGACCGGCCGAACGCGCTCCCTTGCCAGCCACGGGACAATCGCTTAAATGATGCCCTGCCCCATGGAAACTACCGCGGAGAGCTGCGGTTCACGATGGAGGAGCAGTGCCCAGGAAAGTCCGACCCGCGAAGCGCGAGTTCGAGGTGAACGGCCGCAAGTGGCTGGCCGAGTTCACTATGCACGCCGGCACCGACAGGCAGGCGCCCAACCTGATGGTCATCTTCCGCGACCCGGTGCGGGCGGTGCCCGACCGCTACAACACGCTGCCGGCCGGGAAGCCGAAGATGCCGAAGGAAGCGGCGAAGCAGGTGACCGACGACGAGCTGCGGGCGCTGCTGCAGCGCTCGGTGGCGATGAAGCGGCTGACCTGACTACCCGACCCGACCGACAAGAGATACATGAGGCGAGGAGAGGCGCTCATGCGCTGGACCTTCATGGACGACCAGTTCGACGAGTGGGAGGCCTACGTCTCCGGCGGCCAGCCGGGCGGCAAGGCGGCGGCCCGCATCATGTTCGTCTGCCTGTCGACTCCGGCCCAGCGGCCGCGGCAGATCATCCACGAGAGCGGCGACCCGGCGACGGCGGAGCAGCAGCTCGCCCAGATGGATGAAGCCAGGCTGGCGGAGCTGTTCGCCCGCTCCGAACCGATCGCTTAGTCCGTCGCCGTGAAAGTCCTGATCATCGGCGGCACCCGCTTTGTCGGGCACCACACCGCCATCGCCCTGCACGAGGCCGGTCACTCCGTTTCGGTCTTCACCCGCGGCAAGCACCCCATCGAGCTGCCCGACGGCGTCGAGCACATCGCTGGCGACCGCAAGAACGACGCCGACCTCGAGGCGGCGGCCTCGAAGAACGATTGGGACGTCGTCTGGGACAACATGAGCTACACCGCCGAGGACGCCGGGCAGGCGGTCCGCATCTTCGGCGGCCGCTGCGGGCTCCTCGTCCACACCAGCACCCTGGCCGTCTACAGCGTCTGTGAGGGGATCCCGAGCCCCTACCGCGAGGAGGACTTCGAGCGCGGCCGGCCGCTGCGCGAGCGGCTGGGCACTTACCCGTACGACTACGGCATCAAGCGACGGGAAGGCGAGGAGGTCCTGATGAAGGCGAACGCGGAGGACGGCTTCCCGTTCGTCACGGTTCGCCTGCCCGCCGTGCTGGGCCCCCGGGACTACAGCCTCCGGGCGTGGTCCTACTGGCGCCGCATCCTCGAAGACGGCCGGATCATCCTGCCGGACGCCGGGGTCGAGATGCACCGGGCCGTCTACTCGGGGGATGTGGTGACCGCAGTGGTGACCATTATGGAGAAGGGCGCCGAGCTGGCGGGGAACGCCTACAACCTCGGCAGCCGCGAGATCGTCAGCCTGCGTGGGTTCGTCCAGCGGTCGGCCGCCGTGCTGGGCAAAGATCCCGAGATCATCGACATCCCGAGCCCGGTCATCGCCCGGGCCGGGATCGACCCCGACAAGCTCTCGCCGTACACGACCTGGGGCGACCATCTCCATTCCATCGCCAAGGCGCAGCACGAGCTGGAGTACCGGCCCACACCGCTGGAGGACTGGCTGGCGCCCACGATCGAATGGCACCTGGAGCATCGCCGCGACGCCGAGCCGCCGGGCTGGGAGCTGCGCGACCAGGAGGCACGGTTGATCGAGCGCTGGCGATCAGCTCTCGAGGCGCTGGGACTCTGAATCGACGAGCTGCGCAAACAACGGCCGCACACTAGAGAAGGTTCCGAAACTCCTCTACGGTGAGTCCCGCGTCTCGCACGATTCCGCCCATGGTGTAAGCGTTGACCGGGCTGTTCCGAGGAATCGTCAGGATCCGAACGCCATCCGTCATGACGATGTGCTTGCCCTGACGGATAACTCGGAAGCCGGCCTTCTCCAACGCTCGCACGGCATCCTGATGATTGACGCCGGGGATCTTCGGCAAGGCTAGGAGGTGACTTCGACTTCGCGCACGACCGCGTCTTTCACCAAATCATCACGCGCGGCCAAATACTCCTGGATGGCATCCCGGATGTTTTCCAGCGCTTCGTCCTCCGTTGCCCCTTGCGACCAGCATCCCGGCAAACCGGGGACGGAAACGCTGTAGCCTTCTTCTGTCTCTTTGAGAACGATCTTATACTTCATCGCTTCGCTCCTTCCATTCTGAAGATACTCCGATTGTCGGCCGTCGTCTATTTCGAGTCCAGGAGGAGAGGGTGCTACCCTGGACGCTGTCTAGGTGACGGCCGCTAGCTAGTTCCGGGACCTCCGTACCTCAGCTTCCAGACCCGCAGCCGGGCGCAGGACCGGCTCGTTCGGCGCACCGAGTAGAAGAGCGGGCCCTCGATCCCGACGATCCGCTCCCGGCTCTCCCATCCCAGCGCGAGCGGCCTCCCGTCGGGGGCGTACGCATCGTACAGGAACGGGCTCGCATGACGGCTCCGAAGGTACAGCGCGATCAGCGGACCGCGCGTAGTGGCGAACAGACCACGGAGGTCGGCGGTGAAATCCGAGTCTCGGCCCAAACGGGCGGCGAGCCGGGCGGCGACGCTGGTGAACGAGAGGACGCCGCGGTTGTCGAGGTCGTAGATCGCAAAGGAGTCGGTCCGCGTGTCGCCGACGCAGACCCGGCCGTCCAACACCGTCGCGTAGGCCCGCCCCCGCCCCCACACGCGAGCCCGGCCCCAGCTCGGCTCGCCGTGGAGCGACTCCAGGTGCTCGCCGGATGGCGTGTACAGATGCAGCAGCCGGCCGGCGCCCCGGCCCCAACCGGTTCCCACCACCGCCAGCAGGCGATCGTCCACGTTGCAGACCTGGCGGGGTCTGTCGACCTCGGGGAGGAGGAAGCGGCGGAGCGTCCGGCCCCGCTCGTCCAGGATACTCAGCGCCGCCCGGCCGCCGTCCAGCGCGACGATCCAGCGGCCGTGGAACCCCGTCAGGCTCACCGGACGCCGCAGCCCCGTCGCGGCGCGGCCCAGCACGGTTAGCCGCCGGCCGGCCTGCGAGTAGACCTCCAGGACGCCGGCCCGGGCGTCGGCCACCCAGATCCGGCCCGAGGCGACGGGGAGCAGGTCGGTCACCGTGAGGCGACCGCCCGCCTCGGCCCGCAGCCCGATGGAGCGGATGGCGGTGAACGCCGGGACCTCGGCGGCCTCCTTCGCCGGCGCCGACCCGGTTCGCCAGAGAAGCACGGTCCCACCCATGTACGCTGGAGGCTAGGCAAGGGGCCTCATCGGGCCGTCAACACGCCCGCCCGGAAGGTCCGAGATCGTCCGTCCGCCGGTCATATTGCCCGAGGGGGGGCTGGGGAACGGAGGCTCCCGGCCACGGGTCCATTAGCTATCTTGTTATCTCACAGTTAATTATAGACCGAGGGCGACGGTCCGGAGAGCTGGCCGCATACTTGCCTCTCCAAGGGGTAGCCTTTCCACCCCCGCCCCTCCATCCCTACCGGTAGTCATCAGGTGGCGGTAAGAGACGATGAGCGACCCGCTGGACGAATTCAGGAAGCAACGGAAGAAGTGGCCGTATCCGGACTGGCTGGCCGAGGGCGGCCTGCCGGAGGAGCAGCTGCTGGCGGCGATTCAGGAGGCGACGCGGCCGTCGGAGGCGGAGCCGAAGCCGGGCGCGCCCGGCGAAGGGCAGGTGGTCCCGGCGGTCCCGCGGCGGCGCTACATCTACCGGTCGACGGAGATGGTCCGGGTGTCGCCCAACGTTTTCCGCTGCAAGGTGACGGTGTACTCAGCCGCCGGTGAGTTCGAGGGCGAGGCCGAGGGCCCGGAGTTCCCCGGTGCCCGGGCCGAGATCGCCGCGCGGGCAACGCTGGACGCGCTCAACAACGCGGAAGGCGGCAGCGTGATGCTGGGGCTCAAGGGCGCCCGGGTGCTGCGGATCTTCGAGAGCCCGATCGTGGTGGTGGGGGTCTACGGGCTCAACACGAAGGCCACGCCGCTGGTGGGGGCCTGCCTGGTGGACAACTCGGTGGAGCAGTCGGCCACGCTGGCCACGCTGCAGGCGGCGGACCGCTGGCTGGCTTGGGAGGCGAAGAAGCGGTCGAAGTAGTCAGCGCCGCCAGGACGGCGGTCGCCAACTTTCCCGAAATTCTCCAGTCAACGAAACCGCGCCCGCGGCCAGCGGCGGCAGCGTCACGCTGAGCGGCAGCTTGCCATCGTCCAGCGCGATGTCGGCTGGGCCCGTCCCGTCGGTACCGCAGCCAATGAACAGCGCGAGGTACAGGACTACCGCGGGGCGCTGACTCTGGAGGACAGCATCTCGGGACCTCCGGCGATGGCTTCGAGCTCAGACAGACATCAAGCTGGGAAGACATGCAAGGCCGTCGCCTTCACCTGGGCCACCACCGACGTCCCGACCTGGAGACCCAGCTCCTCCATCGCGTGCCGGGTGATCACCGCCTCCAGGCTCAGCGAATCCGCCTCCAGCCGCAGCCGGACCAGGCCGCCCCGGGGGTGCAGGTGGGCGACGGTCGTGTCGAACCGGTTGCGGGCGCTGGTGGACGATGACTGCGGCAGGCTGACCACCACGTCCTCGGGACGGTAGCCGACCCGCACACGAGCGCCGGGCTCGGCGGATCCGGCGGCCTCCAGCGAGGCGCCCGACTCCAGGCGCACGGTCATCGTACCTTCGTCCACCTTGCTCACCGTGCCGTTCAGCATGAACTCGGCGCCGGTGAACGACGCGACGAACTCGGTGGCGGGCGACTCGAAGATCTCGGCCGGCGTGCCCGCCTGCACGATCCGACCACCCTCCATCACCACGACCCGATCCGCCAGCGCGAACGCCTCGCCCGGGTCGTGTGTGACCAGCACGATCGCCGGCGCCGCGTGCCGGACGATCCGCTCGAGGTCGCCGAGCAGGCGGCGACGCACGCTGACATCGAGGTCGGCGGTGGGCTCGTCCAGGAACAGGATCTCGGGCTCCACCGCCAGCGCCCGTGCCAGCGCGACCCGCTGCGCCTCGCCACCCGACAGCGTATCCACGGGTACGTCCGCCAGGTCGACGATATCCACCATCTGCAACGCCTGGCGCACGCGTTCGCGCCGCTCCGACGCCGATAGCCGCCGGGCCTTGAGCGCGAACTCGACGTTGCCCGCCACCGTGCCGCGCCACAGGTACGGCCGTTGCAGGACGGCGGCGACCGTGCGGCGCAGCTCGGGATCGTCTCGACCTACGGCGCGCCCGCGGTACAGCAGCCGGCCATCTTCCGGCGCTTCGAGCGCCGCCAACAGACGCAGCAGCGTCGACTTGCCAGCGCCGTTGGGACCGAGCACCGCCAGCACTTCGCCGGTCCGCACCTCGATGGAGTCGACATCCACCACCGTCGCATCGTCGTAACGGCGAACCAACCCTTCGCCGCTCAGCAGCACATCGCCGCGCCGGGCCTCCTTCCCACCTCCCATCAGCTCGTCAGCGGCCGCCGTCGCCGCGGAGCCGCCTGCTGGACTCGGGTGATGAACGCGTTGGCAGCGAAGGCGATGGCCAACAGGATGAGACCCAGGGCCATGGCGGTGGCGAACTGGCCGCGCCGCGTCTCCAGCACGATCGCCGTGGTGATCACCCGCGTCTCGCCGTGCACGTTGCCGCCCACCATCATCACGGCGCCGACCTCGGAGATCACCGCGCCGAACCCGGCGGCCACCGCCGCCATGAGCGACAGGCGGGCCTCACGCAGGTGAAGCAGCAGCGCTTGCCAGCGGCCGGCGCCCAGGGCCCGGGCCTGCAGCCGGAGCTCCGGCGGCACCGCCTGGACGGCGGCCAGCGTGATGGCCGCCACGTAGGGCGCGGCGAGCACGACCTGGGCAGCGATCATGGCGCTGGTCGTATACAGCCAGCCCAGCTCGCCGAACGGCCCCTGGCGCGACAGCAGCAGATAGACGAACAGCCCCACCACCACCGGCGGCAGAGCGAGCCCGGTGTTCACCAGAGCGACCGCGATGCCGCGGCCCGGGAACCGGGTCAGGCCCAGCCAGGTGCCGATGGGGATGCCGACCAGGAGCCCAAGGGCGACGGCGCTGCCGGAGACCTGGAGCGAGCGGGCGATGATTCCCCAGAGGTAGGGGTCACCGCTCAGCAGGAGGGCTAGGGCCTGGCGGGCGGCGTCTACTAGCACGTCCATGGGCGGGGGCCGGGAATGGTCAATTTTCGATGTTCAAATTTCAAGGTGAAGTTCCAATGATCACATTCAATTTTCAATTTTCAATTCTTGCGAAGTTTGGCCGGCGTTCGGGGTGAAGAGCCGGCGTCCGAAGCGTTCGGTCCCGAAGGCGCCGATCAGAGACTGGGCTGGTTCGGAAGTGATCCAGTCGGCGAAAGTGCGGGCGCCCTCGAGCTCGGCCGCATCGCGGACGACGATCACCGAGTACTGGTTCCTCAGGATCGGGTCACCCTCCACCAGCACGGACAGGTGCAGGCGCTCCCGCAGACTGAGGTAGGTGCCCCGGTCGGTCAGGGTGTAGGCATCCATCTCGCTGGCCATCATCAGCACCGCGCCCATCCCCTGGCCCGCCTCGAGGTACCATTCCCCGTCGGCCTCGATACCCGCCAAGTCCCACAGCCGGCGCTCCCTGGCGTGCGTCCCCGAGTCGTCACCTCGAGAGATGAACGTGGCACTGTCGGCCGCGATGCAGGCCAGCGCGGCAGCGGCCGACTCCAGGGCGCAGTGCCGGGCCGAACCTGCCGGCGGGCCGACGATCACGAAGTCGTTGTACATCACGGGCTGCCGCGACTCGCCGTGGCCCGCCGCCATGAACTCCTCCTCCGCCCCCGGCGAATGGGCCAGCACGGCGTCGGCGTCGCCCCGGGCGGCCAGCCGCAAGGCTTCGCCCGAACCCACCGCGATAACCCGCACCCGGTATCCGGGGTGCGCCTCGCGGAACGCCGGCAGCAGCCGTTCGAACAGCCCGCTATCCTCGGTGGACGTCGTCGACGCCAGGATGATCTCCCGGGGCTCCGTCGAGCAGCCGATGAACAAAAGGCCCAGCATCGTTGCCAGGCCCAAGACCACCAATCCGCGAGCGCTCGAGTAATCGCTCGATTCAGACATGCATCTATTCGTCCTCTTCTCCACCCATCCGCTGAGCCCGCAGCTCCACGTATGGATACTCATCACGATACTTCGCCGCGATTCGCAGCCGCATCTGGCCGCCGCCATCCGCCGGCAGCGAGATAATGCAACCGTTGTAGCTCGCGGCGAAGATCAGCTGTCGATCGTTCGAGACGTCCGACCCATCGAAGAAGGCCTTCAACCGAGCCGTGTTGCGAGCGCTAATCCGCTCCATCATCGCGCCGTCATCGTCGTCGTCCTCTTTGGCCGCGTTGCCATCGCCATCCGGCGAGCGTACCTGCAGATCCAGATAAGGCTGCTCTTCGTCGAATCGGGCCGCCACCAGGAGCCGCATTTCACCGCCGCCCTTCGCCGGGATCGCGACCATGCAGCCGCTGTGGCTCGACGTATAGGTCAGCTCCCAGTCGCCCTCGATCACCGAGCCCTGGAAGAACGCCTTCAGCTGCGCCGTGTTGTGGGCGCTCATCTTGCTGATCAGCGTGGTCTGCTTGTCGTCGGCCAACTTCCGCTCCTCCGTCAGCGGGCGGCGGCGGGCAACCTCTAACTACAAGACGGGTGGGAAAAGCTAACCGGAGTCAAGTGGGCCTACAAGACCCGGTCAGTCCTCAGATCGGTCCTCGCTGGAGTGCTCGGTTCCGTCGTACGTCAGTACAACCGGCCGATCGTCGTCGTAGGTCTCCAGGTGGACCGGGCGCTTCCAGATGAAGAACAGGTTCTCCAACACTTCCCTGGCGTAGTCGAGGCGGATCGGCACGCCTTCGTACCTGTGCCACAGCATCAGCTCGCCACGGTTCAGGTGGTTTCCGTCGCGCACGTAAACCCAGGGCTGGCCGAAGTTAGTCAGCTGGAAGAGTAGCGCCCTCTTGATCTCGTCGAACGAACGGCTCGAGATCTGGTACTGGTCTGTCGCCTCGTTATAGTCGTAGACGAACAGTTTGTGCTTGTGACAGAACTCAGGGGTCAGGAACTCATCGATGAACGTCACATCGTTGTAGAAGGCTCGCACCTGGAAGATCTTCTCGCGCCCTTCGCCGGCGCCGGTGTCCCAGCTCTTCCGTACCTCGTAGTCGTCGCACGTCTCCCACTCCAGACCGTGACGACCCTTGTTCCACCGCTCCTCCATATCGCGATACAGCTCAAGACCCAGCTTGTACGGATTCAACCGGCCCGGCTGCGTCGCCACCGTTCCGCTGTGATGATCGGCGTAGTCGATGAGCTCGGAATCGTGGAGCGCCCGCTCCGTCATGATGGTCGAATGCCAGTAGCTGGCCCACCCCTCGTTCATGATCTTCGTTCGACCCTGCGGCGCGAAGTAGTACGCCTCCTCCCGGATGATCCCCAGCAGGTCGCGCTGCCAGTTGGCTAGCGGCGCGTACTCGAGCAGGAACAGCAGGATATCCTTCTCGGGATTCTGCGGGAAGTGCTCATCCCGCTTCTCTTCCTCCTCGAGCCTCTCCGCCTCGGCCAACAGCGCGTCCTCGGGGTTGATGTAATCCTCCATGTACTCCTTGGCAGCCAACCGCCGCGGCTGCCGCTTGCGCCCGGGATGACCCGGATCGTCCTCGTGGGCATCCTCGCGGCGACGACGCCGGATGTGGGGGGCGTTGTAGTCGATCAGGTTGTCGAGCGAGTGGCAGATGTCCAGGAACGTCTCGACCTCGTCCTCGCCGAAGTTCTCCATGTAGCGGCGGACGCGGGTGGCGTGGTTCGCCATCTCGTCGACCATCTTCCGGTTCGTGTGGGCGAACGAGTAGTTGTTCTTGAAGAAGTCGCAGTGCCCGTAGACGTGGGCCATGACCAGCTTCTGGTCGACGATCGGGTTGGCCGCCAGCAGGTACGCGTAGCACGGGTCGTTGTTGATGACCATCTCGTAGATCTTCTGCAGCCCGTACGCGTAGCTCTTCGACAGGGCATAGTACTCCATGCCGAAGCGCCAGTAGGGATAGCGCGCCGGATAGCCGCCGTACGCCGCGATCTCGTTGATCTCTTCCCAATCCAGAACTTCGAAGATGACATCGAAGAAATCGAGCCCGTAATCCCGGGCGTATCCTTCGATCTCTTGCTGCAAATCTCGAAGTTCCGGGGCCAGCTGCTGCGGCATCGTCTACAAACCTGTCGCCCTACTTCCCCTTGCCGAGGAAGTCCTTGATCGAATCCAAAATCGCATCCCGCTCGGGTATCTGTGAGAGTACGAGCTTTTCGTCCTCGAGGCTCTCGCTCAGCGACTCGTAGAATTGGCCTGAACCGTAGCGGCTCTCGACCTGCCCGTACCCGAACAGGTTCACCGTGGGCAGCAGCCGCTCGCGCAGCAGTTCGAAGCAGCGCTCGTCGTCACCGCCGCCCCAGTTGTCGCCGTCGGAGAAGTGGAAGCAGTAGATGTTCCACTCTTCCGGATCGTACTCGCCGGCGATGATCCGCGCCGCCAGCTCGTAGGCGCTGGAGATCCGCGTGCCGCCCGACTCGCGCGTCGTGTAGAACGTCTCGCGGTCCACCTCGGCCGCCGCCGCGTCGTGTACGATGTAGCGGTTGGCGATGCCATGATAGTGAGCGCGGATCCAGGCATCGATCCAGAAGGACTCGATCCGCACGATCTCCTTCTGCTCGTTACCCATCGAGCCCGAGACGTCCATCATGTAGATGATCACGGCGTTCGCCACCGGCTCGGGCTCTTCCTTCCACGACCGGTACCGGTAGTCGTCACGCACCGGGGTGACCATCGGGCGCCTGGGGTTGTATGTGCCCGACGCGATCTGCCGCTTCAGCGCCTCCCGGTACGTCCGTTTGAACGACCTCAGGCTCTCCGGCCCGGTGCTGCGGACCGTCTTGTAGCGGCTGCGCCGGCTCTTGATCGTTCGCTTGCCTCGCGGCTCGATCCGCGGCAGCTCCAGCTCCTCGCCCAGCAGCTCGGCCAGCTCCTCGATCGAGATCTCGACCTCGCGGATGTGGACGCCCGGCTGGTCGCCAGCCGCGCCGGCGTCCCCGGCGTCGCCCTGGCCCAACGGCGTGCCCTCGGCCCCCTCACCCTGGCCCACCCCGGACATGTTCTTGCGGCCGTACTTCAGGTGCGGCAGCTCGATCTGCGGCAGCGGGATCGACACCACCTCGCGCCCGCGCTTGCCGATCAGCTCGCCGCGCGTAATGTGCTTTCGGAGATCCTTCTTGATCTTGCCCCGGATGATGCTGTCGAACCGCTTCCTATCGCGCTCGATGCGGCGGATCGATGAGAAGCCGCTAAACGTCTCCCTGATCACTCTCTAATCACTCTTCCTTCTCTTTGACATCCCCACGAGCGAAGATGCTGGCGACGAAGTTCAGCACGTCGGTGGCGCAGATGTCGCAGTAGCCGTAGTCGCGGATCAGGCGGCCCTTCACGACGTCGATCTTCTCCTGCGACTCCTTGTCCATCACGGAGGTCACCAGGCTCGTCAGCTTGATCGAGTCCTTCTGATCCTCGAACAGCTTGAGCTCGAGGGCTTTCTGCAGGCGCGAGTTGGTGGTGTAGTCGAACGACTTGCCCTCCACCGCCAGCGCGCCGATGTAGTTCATGATCTCGGCCCGGAAGTCGTCCTTGCGGCTCTCCGGGATGTCGATCTTCTCTTCGATCGACCGCATCAGGCGCTCGTCCGGCTCCTCGTACTCGCCGGTGTACTTGTTCTTGACCTTCTCCTTCTGCGTGTACGCCTTGACGTTGTCGATGTAGTTGGCGCAGAGCCGCGTGATCGCCTCCTCGTCGGCGCTGATCGCGCGCTGCACCTCGTTCTTGACCGTGTCCTCGTACTCCTCGCGCACCATCGCCAGCAGCTCGCGATAGAACTCGCGCTGCTCGTCGCTGGTGATCAGCGAGTGGTGCTTGAGGCCGGACTCGAGCTCCTTCATCACCATGAACGGGTTGACGCAACCCTCCTCGATGTCGGCCACCAGGCAGTTCGAGATCTTGTCCTGGATGTAGCGCGGCGAGATGCCGTGCATCCCCTCGCGCTCGGCCTCCTTGCGCAGCTCCTTGACGTTGTCCTCGGTGAAGCCGGGCAGCGTCTTGCCGTTGTACAGCTTGAGCTTCTGCAGCAGCGTCAGGTTGTCCTTCTTCGGCTCCTCGAGCCGGGTCAGCACGCTCCACATCGCCGCCATCTCGATCGTGTGCGGCGCGATGTGCTTGCCCCTGACCTGCTTGTTGTTGAAGTCGCGCTCGTAGACCTTGATCTCGGAGTCGAGCTGCGTGACGTACGGGATATCGATCTTGACCGTGCGGTCGCGCAGCGCCTCCATGAACTCGTTGTTCTGCAGCCGGCGATACTCCGGCTCGTTGGTGTGGCCGATGATCACTTCGTCGATGTCGGTCTGCGCGAACTTCTTCGGCTTGATCTTGTGCTCCTGCGATGCCCCGAGCAGGTCGTAGAGGAAGGCGACGTCCAGCTTCAGCACCTCGATGAACTCGATCAGGCCGCGGTTGGCGATGTTGAACTCGCCGTCGAAGTTGAAGGCCCGGGGATCGGAGTCCGAGCCGTAGAGCGCGATCTTTCGATAGTTGATGTCGCCGGTCAGCTCGGTGGAGTCCTGGTTCTTCTCGTCCTTCGGCTGGAACGTGCCGATGCCGATCCGGTCCTGCTCCGACAGCAGCAGCCGCTTGACCTGGATGTGCTCGATCACCTTGGTCCAGTCGCCGTCGTACCGTTCCATGTAGTGGTTGAACATGAACCGGCACGCGGGGCACAGGTCACCCTCGACGACGATCTGGTGACCGTCATCCACTTCCTTGTTGATGTGCTCGAGGTACACCTGCCGGAAGTTGGCCGGGATCAAGTGGAGCGGGTCCTCCTGCATGGGGCAGGGCATGCCTTCTTCCTGCACGCGGGTCGCCGCTTCCGGCGAGCCAGCCAGCTCGTCCGGCAGGCGCGGCGTGCCCGCGCCCTCGCCGATCCAGCGATAGGTGTAGACCGCGCCCTCAGGCGTCCGCGAGTAATGTTCGAGACCTTTCTTCAGCAGGCGGACGATCGTCGACTTCGCGCTGCCCACCGGCCCGTGCAGCAGGATGACGCGCCGTTCGGGCCCGTAGCCCATCGCCGCCGCCTTGATGGTCTGGACCAGCTTCATCATTGGCACATCGAGGCCGAACACGGCGTCGCGCCCGTTCTCGAACGGATCCTCGAAGAACTTGTAGTGGATGATCTTCTTCTTGTACTCGGTGTACTCCTCGGTCCCGTACGACAGGATCATGTCGTACAGCCGCTGGAACGAGTTCCGCGCGACCGCCGGGTCCTGTCGCACCAGGTCCAGATATTCGGGGAACGATCCTTCCCAGTGAAGGTCCTGATACCGCTGAAAATCCTGCTTCTCACGGATCAAGCCGATAATGTCGATGCTTTTCGTCGCCATCCCGATCAACTCCCTTTGGTAAAGCGTGCTACGTGTTCTGCCAGGCGCCCTATTCTAGCCCTAACCCAAGCCGGCTAGGGGGTTTGCGGGCATTGCCCCGAGTCTCCCCTACCCAGTCTCGGGCGACGTGTTCCCATTCCTCGCGGTTCAGCCCTCGCGCAATCCGTCGGCCACCTCGCCGAGCAACCGGTCGACCGGCGAAGGGGGCCGGCGGAAGAAGTAGTGGTCGGAGACGCGGTTGAGGGCGCGGCGAACCGCGCGAAACCCGTCGGCGACCTCGATGTAAACCCTGGCCAGATCGAACTGACCGGCGAGCTCGCAGGTGCTGGCCAGGCGGTAGCCCGTGGCTCCGAGATCCTCGTAGTAAGCGAAGCCGGGGGCGCCGCGACGATGGACGCGTGCGACCACGTGATCGGGGAACAGGCCCGATAGCCACAGCGAAAAATTGCCGAGGTGAACCTGCAGCAGGAACTTCCGCCGCTCCGATGTCTCTTCCTCCAGGTCGGCGATCAGATCGACCAGGTAGTGGTACGTCGCGTCGTCGTAGGGCGCGATGCGATAGGCTCGTTGGCCCATGGCAAACTCGATCAGCAACGCCGCGATGTAGTCGGCGACGATCGGATTCTCGAGCCCCGAATCCAGCAGCGTGCGGCGCACCATGACGTAGAAGACGAGCCGGGACGGAATCGCGCTCAGGCCGCCTCTGTCCATGATCGCCGAGAACGTGCCGGGATGATCCAGCAGCGAATCGAGGCCCTCCTCGATCATCTGCCGTTCCAGCGCACGGCGGCTCCGACGGGTCTCTCGCTCCAGAACCCGGACCAGGATATCGATCTCGTTGGCCGAGAACGAGGCCCGCACGTTGGGAAGAATCACCTGCCCGCTCCTGAACCGTATAATTCGCTACCCCCACACCCCACCGACCCGTTCACCCACTGACGAAGCAACCTGCCGATCGACCGATCACACCGCACCCCACCCTACATCCCTACCCTGTAACCGTTCGCCGGGTCCCGCCCGTTCCGGCGGCCCCAACACTTATCACGCTCACTTTGTTCCGCTATGCTATTGCATCAATCCCCGGCCATTCGACACGAGTGTCGCCACATCATCGTCCGTTATGCAGTTGGTGGGAGAAAGGAGGGGACAAAACACTCTCCCACTATGTCGAGACAGTCCGAAAGCGTCAAGTTTTTCTTGTTGAACCCGGTTCACAGCTTTCGCAGCCGGTCGACCGCCTCCTCGAGGGTGCTCAATCTCTTGCAGTAGGCGAACCTGACTTGAGTGCGACCGCGCCCGGGTCCGCTGTAGAAGCTGGAACCAGGAACCGACGCGACGCCGATCTCGCGAGTCAGCCAGGCGGCGAACTCGCCGTCGGGCAGGTCGCTGATACCCGAGAAGTCGGCGAGTATGTAGTAGGAGCCTCGCGGCTGGCGGCACCGGAATCCGGCTTCCAGCAGGCCGTGGTAGAGCACGTCGCGACGCTGCCGGTAGTCGTCGGCGAGCGTTCTATAATAGGACGCGTCCAGGCGCTCCAGCCCGGTGGCGCACGCCTCCTGCAGCGGCGCCGGCGCGCCGACCGTCAGAAAATCGTGGGTCTTCTTGATTGCGCCGGTGAGGTCCGACGGCGCGACGATCGTTCCGACACGCCACCCGGTGACGCTGAACGTCTTCGACGCCCCGCTCACGGTGATCGTGCGCCCACGCATCCCGTCGATCGTGGCCAGCGGGATGTGACCTCCCTCGTACACGATGTGCTCGTAGATCTCGTCAGTGAAGGCCAGCGCGTCATGCTCGGTGCAGAGACGCGCCACTGCTTCGAGCTCTTCCCGGGTGAACACATGGCCGGTGGGGTTGTTCGGTGTGTTGACGATGATACCGCGGACCTGTGGCCCGAACGCCGCCGCCAGCGCATCCACGTCCAGCCTCCCGTCGTCACCCGTCGGCACAAAGACCGGTTCCGCCCCGCAGAGCACGGCGTCCGGCCCGTAGTTCTCGTAGAACGGCTCCAGCACCACCACACGGTCGCCTGGATCGATCAGCGCCAGCATCGCGGCCGCCATCGCTTCCGTGGCGCCGCAGGTCACCACGATCTCCGAGTCGGTGTCCACCTCCATCCCGTAGAACCGCCGGTATTTCTCGGCGATCGCTCGTCGCAGCCGCGGCGCGCCCCACGTGATGGCGTACTGGTTGATGTCCGCCCGGATCGCCTCGCAGGCCGCCTCCTTCAGCACCTCGGGCGCGGGAAAGTCGGGGAAGCCCTGCGCCAGGTTGATCGCGTCGTGCTCCAGCGCGACCCGGGTCATCTCCCGGATCACCGACTCGGTGAACCCCTCGGTCCGCCTGGCTGTCCGGTTGGTTCTATTGCTCATAAGTCGGTCTCGTTCACGATGACGACAACGATAGCGAGAACGGGAGTGAGGGGGCGTCACCGTAGTGCGCCTGCTCGCTGTCATTATCGCTATATCGTTATCCTGATCGTTATCGTTATCGTACTCCCACTCGTTCTCCTACTCGCCGCGACTGACCGGGACGAGCTCGGAATCCTCGGCCCGGGCGGCGCGACGGCCGGCCTCGATGTCGACCCGGGAGAGAAGCGCCATACCGCCGACGAAGAAGATCACCAGCGTCAGGATCCCGTATCGGCCCGAGCCGGTGGCCGCCGCGATGCCGCCGATCAGGAAGGGACCGAAGATGCCGGCGAACTTCTGGAAGACGCTGAGAAACGAGAAGAACTCGGACGATTTCCCTCTCGGTACCAGGATCGAATAGAGGGAACGGCTCAGCGCCTGTGATCCGCCCTGCACCATCGACACGGCGATCGCCAGCAGCCAGAAGTGCCAGGCCTCGGTCATGAAGAAGGCGAAGACCGAGATCAGCGAGTAGACGGTGAGCGCGATGTAGATGCCGTTCCTGGCCCCGATGCGGGCGGCCAGCGCGCCGAACGCGAACGTGAACGGGATGCCGAGGAACTGGACCAGCACGAAGGCGCCGATCAGGTGCGTTTCGCCGATCCCGATCTCGGTTCCGTACACCGAGGCCATCTTGATGATGGTCCCGATGCCATCGGTGTACAGCCAGAAGGCCAGCAGGAATATGAGCAGCTCACGGTACGAGCGGATGTGGCCGATCGTCTCTTTCAGGCGCCGGAACCCGGCGCGCACCGGATTCACCCGCACCCCTTCGTCGGCCTCGAGCCGGCGCGGCGGCTCGGACACGTCCCGCAACAGCGGTATCGAGAAACCGAACCACCAGACGGCGACGCTGATGAACGACAGTCGCGACGCCAGCCCCGAGTCGGCGAGCCCGAACAGGTTCGGGACCATGATCATCGCCAGGTTGATCGCCAACAGGATGCCGCCGCCGACGTAGCCCAGAGCGTAGCCCGCGGTTGAGACGCGATCGACTTCCTCCTCGGAGGCGATATGTGGCAGGAGCGAATCGTAGAAGACGTTGGCCCCGGCGAAGCCGATGTTGCCGACGACGAACAGGGTCGAAGCCAGTGGCCACTGGCCGCGGGTGACGAAGAACAGGCAGCCGGTGGCGGTGACGCCCAGCAACATGAAGCCGGCCAGGAACCGCTTCTTGGCGCCCAGATAGTCGGCGGTGGCGCCCAGTACCGGAGAGATCAGAGCGATGATCGCCAGGCCCGCCGCCGTCGTATAGCCCCAGTACGCAGTGGCCACGTTGCCGGGCAGCCCCTCGGCGGCGACCCGGGCGAAATAGATGGGGAGGACGGCGCCCATGATCGTCGTGGCGAAGGCCGAGTTGGCCCAATCGTAGAGCGCCCAGCTGCGCAACTCGCGCCGGCCCAGGCCGAGCCGGGCCAGCCAGCGCCAGCCGGTGGTTTCGGGTGCCCGATCGCTCAAGCGTTCCCCCAGGGTTGGCCGGTTGGTGGGTTAGTGGGTTGGTGGGCGGCAGCAGCGGCGTGGCTACCCCCGTTTACGACCCACAGATTAACACCAACCCACCAACCGACCAACCCACCAACCTACCGGTCAAGTTGTGACCCGACCCGCGGCGCTATAGGATGTAATTGAGAGCCGTTCCCGTTACTTTACATCGTTAAACATGATGACACCTCAGGATCTCAAGACGCTGGCTGACCTGCCGGCCCGAGAAGCGGCGAAACAGGTCGAGGCGGCGCTCGCCGAGGCGAAGAAGCTCGGCGCCGACGATCCCCGCTCGGAAGAGCTCGACCGGGAGGTCGTACGGTCCATCGAGGAGTCCCGGGATCGCGATCCCATTCTGACCGGGATCGACCTGGAGAGCCTGGCCGGGCTGCTCGACCGGCTGGTTGACCGCTGCGAAGAGGCGGACGTTGGCCCGGCCCGGGAGCTGACCTGGTCGGCCCTCGATCTGCTGCGACGTCCCGCCGTGCTGCGGCGCATCGATGAAGCCGAGGCGACGGACCTCTGGGCGCAGCGTCTGCTCGCCGCCATCGAGGCATCGCACCTGACGGTCGGCCCGCTCTTCCGGCTGCATGCCAGCGTCTACGGACGCAAGGTCCTGTTCGAGGCGCCGGCGGCGGCCGGCGGTGATCGGCGTGTGACGTGGAGCCAGGCGGCGGACCGCGCCCGGACCCTCGCTCGCGGCCTGCTCGCGCTCTTCCACCCGGAGCCGCCCGCTCGTGTCGCCATCCTGTCCGAGAACCGCCTGGAAGTGGCCTTACTCGACATCGCCTGTCTGACATCTGGGATCGAGAACGTGATGGTCGCCGCCAACGCGACAGACGCCGACGTCGGCTACATCCTGGGCCACGCGAAGGTCGGGGCGGTCATCGTGTCGGGCCGCGAGCAGCTGGAGAAGGTGGACAAGAACCGGAGCTCGCTCCCCGACCTGCGATACGTGATCGTCATCGATCCGATCGAAGATGCGGCCGGGGTGACCACGCTGGCGGAGGTGGAAGGCCGTGCCGACGAGGTGCCGGAGTCGCTGCCCGAGGAGCGGTCGCGGCGGATCCGCATCGACGACCTGGCGACCGTCATGTACACGTCGGGCACCACCGGGATGCCGAAAGGCATCATGTATTCGCACCGCAACATCGTGTTCAAGCGCTTTGCCCGGGCGCTGCCGCTGCCCGAGCTTGGCGAGGGCGATGTGTTCCTGTGCTATCTGCCGCTCTTCCACACCTTCGGCCGCTATCTGGAGCTGTGGGGGTGCATCTTTTGGGGCGCCCGTTACTGCTTTCTGCGCGGCACGTCGGTGGAGTCGCTGATCGAGGGGATGCAACGCCATCGACCCACGGTGTTCATCAGCGTGCCGCGGAAGTGGATCCAGCTCTACGAAGCCGTCTCGCGCCGCGCCGACCCGCTGCTCGCCTCCGATGAGGAGCTCGAGGAGGTAACGCACGAGCTGACCGGCGGCCGGCTGCGTTGGGGGCTGTCGGCGGCGGGCTATCTCGACCCGGACATCTTCCGCTTCTTCCACCGCCAGGGCGTCGAGCTGCTGAGCGGGTTCGGGATGAGCGAGGCCACCGGCGGCATCACGATGACGCCGCCCGGCGAATATCGGGAGAACTCTTTGGGCGTGCCGCTACCCGGCATCGATGCCGAGCTGGCCGAGGACGGAGAGCTGCTGATCCGCGGTCCCTACGTGATGATGGGGTACCTCGATCCGCCGGACGGCGCGCCCTCGTTCGACGAGGGCGGCTGGCTGCATTCGGGCGACCTGATGCGGACGGACGAGGCCGGGCATCTCCAGATCGTCGACCGCAAGAAGGAGATCTACAAGAACGTCAAGGGCCAGACCATCGCGCCGCAGCGGATCGAGAACCTGTTCCGCGAGTTCGAGTCGGTGGGCCGCGCCTTCCTGGTGGGCGACCACAGGGAGTACAACACGCTGCTCATTTATCCCAACCCGGACTACGAGGAACTCGATTTTTCTTCGATGTCGCCGCAGGAAGTCCGCGACCATTTCCGCTCGCTGGTCGTGTCGGTCAACAAGTTCGTGGCGCCGTTCGAGCGGATCGTCGACTTCGCCATCATCGACCGCGACCTCGATCCGGATCGGGAGGAGCTGACCCCGAAGGGCACCCCGCGGCGTAGCGTCGTGGTCGAGAACTTCGAGGACGTGATCGAGACCCTCTACCGCCGAACCGACCTCGAGGTCGGCGCAGTCGAGGTCACGTTACCCAACTGGCTGTTCCAGGCTCTCGGGCTCACCGCCCAGGACGTCCGGGTCGAGGACGACCGCCTGACGATACCGTCGGTCGGCACCAGCCTGCGCGTCCAACGCACCGGCGACGGCACGGCCCAGGTCGGCGCCTGTCTGTACCGCTACAAGGGCCGCACCCTCGATCTCGGTGCCCTGCTGGCCACGCCGCGCCTGTGGCTGGGGAACGACCGGCTGGTCGCGTTCGCGCCGCTCGATCTCGACGACCGGCAGCGGCCAGGCCCCTGGGCGCACCGGATCGTGTGGCAGGGTCGGGCCGCCACCTACGAGCCCACGTCGGAAGATCGCGATTGGCTGGAAGAGTCGATGCGCCACGTCGAGTGGAGCCTGCTGGACCTGGACCGCGCGGCGCGCCTGTTGGTCAGCCCTGACGAGGAGTGCGCGCTGGGTGCCGTCCGCTTCCTCGAGCGGGTGCTCACCGGCAACGAAGAGGGACCGCTCTCCGAGCCGGCCAGACTCCTGTTGGCACGCGGCGCCGAGGTCGCCTCGACGGAAGTCCGCCGCCGGGCGTTCCAGGTACTGGTGCCCGTCGAGAAGGTGACGCGCTCCCACGACACCATCGCCCGCTTCCTGCTTCGCGACCCGGAGATCCTCGACGCCGAGACGCGCGCCGTGCTCACCGAGCGCAGCCTGCACGAACCGAAGATCGACGCGTTCATCGCCGCCGCCCGGGACGCCTGCGACTCCGCTTCCCCCGCCAGGCAGGGCCAGCGGATCGCCGTCTCCGTGATGGACTTCCTGGCCGAGTACGGCGCGGCCCACCCAACTCGATTTCGAAAAGTCCGGACCTTCCTGGTCCGCATGAGCCGCTTCGCCGAGAGCCGCGAGCTGAGAGCCCGAGCCGAAGAGGCCCGCGACAGCTTGCGCGCCGGCTTCTTCCAATGGTTGGGCTCCACCGCCCGGATCGCCGTCGATACCGAGACCGGCCAGGAGTACCGCTGGGAGGACGTCATCGTCTTCGAGGAGGGAGTCGAGGAGGAGGACCGCCGCCGACTGCTCTCGGCCATCAAGAACACCCCGTTCCTCGCCGGCTCGATCTTCCTGCTCTACGGCGGCAGGGTCGTCCGCCTCACCGACATACCGCCCGGCGGCGTCTGGATCCGGCTGGTCGGCGAGCGGCACGGCAAGGCGGTCTACCGGGTCACCGTTCAGACCCGGTCGCAGGACTCCTACGAGCTGGCCGCCAACCTGAATCGCTCGCTCGCCCCCGAGGAAATCAACCAGGAGATCGACTGGCTCATCCTCTGCGGCGATGTCGACGATCGGCAGCCGGTGGTCGAGGAGTTCGGCGGATACGTCCCCGAGCAGGACATCTTCGCCGAGGAGTTCATCTCCGGCGCCACGCTGGACCGCGAGCTGCGTCGGCTGGCGCGCCGGCCGGACGAGGGCGAGCAGCTGGCCCAGCTCTGGCCGTTCCTCGCCTGGAACGCGCTCAGCGCCTATGTCGACTTCTGGCAGCGTACCGGTCGCCGCTGCGAGATCGCCGACCTGAGTCCCAGCGACATCATCGTCCCCACCCACGACTACCATCGCGGCTCTCGCATCGTCTCGCTCTCTGTCAGGTGCGACCACCAGGGCACGCTGGCCATGCTCGAATCTTTCAAGCGGGAGTTCGTCGATGCGGTCGAGGAAGAGTACCCCGAACTCGAGGGACGCGTCAGCTGGGACGTGGTCTTCTCGTCGGTTCTCGAGGTGCTGGGCGAGGAGGAGGGGCTGGCCCTGTTCGAGGAGGCGTTGGCGGGCGCGGGCGGCTCCGACGAACTGCGGGCCGCGCTGGAAGGCTATGTCGTCTCGGTCCGTGCCCGCGGTTTCCTGCCCATGCGCCTCTACTTCGCCGCCAAGCGATACCGCCGCTGGGCCCAGTTGAACGAGGACGCCACTCCGCAGGCTCGCGCACGCACGCTGCAGGAATTCTACGATACGTACGGGCTCGATCGGCTGGCCAAGTCGTATCCCGAGGTCCGGCTGCGCTTCTTCCGCGAAACCGTGTTCCGGGACGCTTCACCCGAACTCGCCGCCGGCCTCGACGACCTGATTCGCAAGGTGCGCGGCGGCGACATGCCCGAGGCCGAACTGGCGGACGCGGTGGCCGACCTGCGCAACCGCCTCAAAGTGGAGCCCGACGACGACTATTTCCTCGCCCGCATCCCCTTCGCCTACCTGCGGCCCGAGGACGCCGTCGACTTCGTCAGCAGCGACCTGGGCGGCGAGTACCAGAGCGAGATCGTCGTCACGCTCGAGGACCTGGACGGCAACATCTTCCGCGTGCGCCACGCGTTGCTGCCCAAGGAGGTCGAGCGCCTGCACCGCCTCTTCCTCGCGGCCAAGCTGGACGTCCGCTTCGGACCCGAGCACCGCTACCTGGTCGCGATCAACGACCGCGAGCAGATCATCGGCGGCATCTTCTACACCGTGAACGAGAGCGACCAGAGCGCTCACCTGGAGAAGATCGTCGTCGCCGAGCCGTACCGGCGGAAGGGCGTGGCCGACGGCCTGATGAAGGAGCTGTTCAACCGGCTGCGCGCCGCCGGGGTCACGACGCTCACCACCGGCTTCTTCCGGCCCGAGTACTTCTACGCCTACGGCTTCAAGATCGAACGGCGCTACGCCGGCCTGGTCAAGAACCTGGAGGAAGAGACAGCGGCGGCGCCGGCCGGCTAGCGATGGGAATCTCGAAGTCGGGGTTCGGGATTCCGATTTGGGGAATCTCGAGTTCTCCCCGAATTGTGGAGGCGGATTCGGGGATTCGGGGGTTCGGGGATTCGGGGAGGTGGGAGCCGACGGCCAGGCGAACGTCGTCGGTCACCACTTCCTCTTTCCCCGAATCCCCGAACCCCCGAATCTCCGAATCTTCTTCAGCATTCGGAGCGAACTCGAACTTCCCGAAATCGGAATCCCGATATCCCATTCCCAAATTGGGGATTCCCCACCTCCCAACCCCCCCCGACTCCAACCATCGGCATCGCTCCGAATAGCGCCAATCGTTAGTCGGATGACGGGCCGCCCCATTCGGTGGGGCAGATCGTCACTCCCCGGAGCGGCCTCGCACGGCCGGGAACGAATCGTTAACCTGACTAGTAAAGACAGGAAAGCCATTTACCAGGCCGCGATCGCCGCCGTCCGCGGGCATGAGTTATGCACTCCTTGTCGGAGTCCTCGTACGCCTGTCTTGGAACCGGCGGCCGGTCTCGGGGCCGAACCGTTCGCCCTGGCCGGGGGCGAGGGGATCGCGCGCGGTGGCCGCCAAAGGAGGCAAAGATGAAGTTGAGAGACAAGCTGGCTGAAAAGATCGAAGGTTGGCGGCCGAGGACGACCCGGCTGCTCAAAGACCACGGCGACAAGAAGATCAGCGACGTGACGATCGCCCAGGCGATCGGTGGCATTCGCGGGGTCAAGTGCCTGGTCACCGACATCTCCTACCTCGATCCCAACGAGGGGATCCGGTTCCGCGGCTACACGATCCCCGAGACGCTGGCGGCGCTGCCGAAAGTGCCCGGAGCCGAGATGCCGTACGTCGAAGGGCACATCTGGCTGCTGCTCACCGGCGAGATACCCAGCGAGGAAGAGGCGGGAGAGCTGGTCGAGGAGCTGAAGAAGCGAGCGGAGCTGCCCGATTACGTGCACGACGTGCTGAAGACGATGCCTCGAGACTCGCATCCGATGGCCATGTTCTCGGCGGCGATCCTGTCGATGCAGCGGGAGTCGGTCTACGCGAAAGCGTACGAGGAGGGACTGGGGAAGATGGACCACTGGCAGCCCACCCTCGAGGACGCACTCAACCTGTGGGCCCGGCTCCCGCGGCTGGGCGCGTTGGTCTATCGCCTGAAGTACAAGGACGACAAGCAGATCAAGCCGGACCCGAAGCTGGACCTGGGCGGAAACTTCGCCCATCAGATGGGCATCGAGCCGCCGTACGACGATGTCGCGCGGCTCTACTTCATCCTCCACTCCGACCACGAGAGCGGGAACGTCAGCGCCCACGCCGGTCACCTGATCGGCAGCGCGCTGTCCGACCCGTACTACTCGACGTCGTCGATGGTCGACGGGCTGGCGGGCCCGCTGCACGGGCTGGCCAACCAGGAGGTGCTGCGCTGGATCCAGGGCGTGATGGAGCAGATGGGCGGCAAGATCCCCACCGAAGAGGAGATGAAGGAGTTCGTCTGGGAGACGCTGAACTCGGGCCAGGTGATCCCGGGCTTCGGACACGCCGTGCTGCGGAAGACCGACCCGCGCTACACCGAGCAGCGCAACTTCTGCCTCAAGCACCTGCCGGACGATCCGATCTTCAAGTACGTCGACCTGCTGTACAAGGTCGTGCCGCCGATCCTGCAGGAGCAGGGCAAGGCGAAGAACCCGTGGCCGAACGTCGACGCGCAGTCCGGCGTCATCCAGTGGTACTACGGCCTGAAGGAGTACGACTTCTACACCGTGCTCTTCGCGATCGGCCGGGCGCTGGGCGTGCTGTCGAACATCGTCTGGGACCGGGCGCTGGGCTATCCGATCGAGCGGCCCAAGTCGGTCACGACGGCCATGCTGGAAGAGATGGCAGGTATCGAATAGATCGGTGGGTGTCGCTCAGGCAAAAGGGCCTCCGAATCGGAGGCCCTTTTGCATTCGCTCGAACTTCCAACATTCAACGTCCAACGTCGAATGCTGATCAGCGCTGGCGGCTTGAGCGCTGCACGTTAGGTCTTCAGCAGTACGTTCGATGTTGGAGGTTGGACGTTGAACGTTGGATGTTCACCCGGCCGTTCCCTTCTCCCGGCCCTGTACAACCGCGTCAAGCGCCTCCACCACATCCGACGCATACCACTTCCCGCTCACCGACCGCAGCATCTCCAGCGCCTTCTCCTGTGGGTGCGCCTGACGGTGCGGTCGCGTCTCTGTCATCGAGACGAAGATCTCGGCGACCCCAACGATCTGGGCGCCCTGCGGCACCTCATCGCCGGCGAGGCCCCGGGGATAGCCCGTCCCGTCGAGCCGTTCGTGGTGGCAGCGAACGAAATCGAGGGCGCCGCCAAGGTTGGTCAACGGCCGCAGGATGCTGGCCCCGATCTCCGCGTGCTCCTGAACATGCCGGTATTCTTCATCGCTGAGCCGGGCTTCCTTGTGCAGCACCGACTCGCGAATCGCGATCATGCCGATGTCGTGGAGCAGGCAGGCGATCCGCACCTCTTCGATCTCGTGGCTTTCCAGGTCGAGGTGGATCGCCATCTTCACCCCCAGCTCCGCGACCTTCTCGCTGTGGCCCTTGAGGTAGGGGTCCTTCGCCTCCATCGCCCGGATCAGCGCCCGCAGCGTCGCCAGCGACATCTCCTGCAGCTCTTCCGCCTGACGCTCCACCTGCTCCATCCGCTTGTCCACTTCGGCGCGCAGCCAAGCCTCGATCTGGTGGCGATACAGCGACAGGCTGCGCCGTCGCAGCGCCCGGCCAACGGCTACGACCAGGTCGTCCACCGCGACCGGCTTCAGCAGGTAGTCATCGACGCCGAGCCGCAACGACTCGACGGCGCTGGTCGTGTCGGGCGCACCGGTCAGCACCAGCACGGCGATGTCCGGATCCTCCTCCAGCGCCAGGCTGGCCAGCTGCATCCCGTCCATGTCCGGCATCCGGATGTCGGTGACCATCAGCGCCACACCGCCCTCCTCGATCCGTTGCAGCGCCTCCTGTCCGGAGTCGAAGCCCTCGACCGGGTACCCTTCCTCCTCCAGCACTTTTGTCAGCAGGCTGACGACCGACTCCTCATCGTCGACCAGGATGACGGGCGAGTCGGCGGGCGCCGGCATCGCCGCGGCGGGTGCGGCTCGGTCAGGTAGGTCCAGGTTCGTCCACTCCATACGCAGTGAGGAGCAGCTCGTCTCCAAAAGGGGTCTGCAGAATGCCCGGCCGAGGGCCAGAGGCCGGGAGTGGCGGCAGGGTGACTCTTCTAAACCACAGTGCGGGATTTGTTTCGCGCTTTGTTCGCGGGACTTTTTCCAGCGGCTTCCAGGATCCGCTGCCGCTGACCGGGGGTCAGCATATCGCGACGTACGACGTCTCGGACGATCCGCGCCACGAACGAATAGCCCCGGGCGTCGGCGGACAGCCAGCGAGCCCATTCGAGCTCATCGAGGGCAGCGGCGAGCGCCTTCGCGTCCAGTCCAGTCGCTTTCGCGAGCGTCGCGCGGTCGACCCGCTCGTCCAGCACGGCGGCCGCGGCGAGCGTGGCCTGGGCCTCCGGGGTGAGACGGCGAAAGCTTACCCGAACGGCGGCGGACACCGCTATCGGCAGGTCGCCTGGCAGCGTCTGGTCCAGCGTTCGCAGCGGCTCGGGCCAGGCGCCTTGGGTGACGCCGAGATCGAGGCCGAGGGCGACGGCGCCCAGGAGCTCGGTCGCGAGGAGTGGCAGTCCGGCCGAGTCCGTCGCCACGCGCCGGGTCACCCGGTCCAGCTCCACGTCGTCGTACGACGGCAACGCCCAGCGCGCCAGGCGACGCAGGTCCGCGTGCGACAACGGCCCCAGCTGCACCGACACGCCGGCCAGCTCGCGGCCAACGTGCGCTCGAATCTCCTCCAGCTCGGGCCGCCTCGGGTAGGTCGACGTGACGCAGAGGAAGAACGGCGCGCCCTTCAGGTCACGCAACGCGGCGCCCAGCGCGAGGAGCGTATCCCGGTCGAGCCACTGCGCGTCATCGACCAAGACGACCAGGGGCTGTCGTTTGGTGAGGGCGCGCGCCACCTCGATTAGCGCACGGCCGGGTGTCGGCGTCTCGGCGTCGGCGGCCGACCCGAAGCGCTCGGCCCAGGCTGGGAGCCGGGCGGCGAGGGCGGCGCGGCTGGCCGGATGCGCCTCGTCCAATCCGGCGGCCGCGATCGGAATCGCGGCGGCCAGCGCCCAGGCGCCGCTCCACGCCTCACCCGAGTCCGCCTCCACCGCACGAGCCGTCGCCACCGTGGCGCCGTCCAGCCGGGCCCGGGCCAGCAACTCCTCAGCCAAACGCGTACGGCCGACCCCGGGGTCGCCATCGATCATCCCGGCCGTGGCCCTCGATCGACCGATGCAATCGGACCACGCCTGCAGCAGCTCCTCCAGCTCCGCCTCGCGACCCACCAGCGGCGCGCGCCGTGCACCGCTCGACGCCTCGCCCGCGGCGTACTCTTCTGGCAACTGCCAGACTCGCTCGCGCCGGACCCGTTCAGCCAGTTCGCTCGTCTCTTCAGCCGGCTCGGCGCCCAGCTCTTCATCCAGCCGCCGGGCAAGCGCATCGTAGATCGCCAGCGCGCCGCTTCGGTCGCCGGCGATGGCGGACGCCCGCATCGCGACACGTGCCGCCGCCTCCGACGTTCCATCGAGCGCCTGAGCGCGCCGCGCCACCACCATCGATTCCCGGACCTGGCCCGCGTCGAGGAGCTCGGTCGCCCGAGCCACCAGCACCGCCACCGACGTCTGCCTGAAACCGAATCGCTCGGCGTGCAGCCAGTCCTCGAGCTCGGAGCAACCGGGCACCGAGAAGCCCTCCAGGAACTCGCCGGCCACCAGCGCGGCCGCGCCCTCCCAATCGTCCTCGGCGACCCGGGCCTCGAGGCTCTCGACGTCCAGCTCGATCGCGCCCGGCGCCAGACGAACCTGCTCGCCCTCGGTCTCGATGGCGTCGGCGCCCACGTGCTTGCGCAGTACCCGGACCGCCTCGTTCAGGGAGTGCCGTGCCGCCGAGTCAGGCTTGTCACCCCACAGCAGCCCGATCAGATGGTCCCGGGACCTGGCCCGCTTCGGCGAGCGGGCCAAGTAGACCAGCAGGGCCAGATTCTTCCGCCACAGCAGCTCGGCCGGCGCCGGGCCGCCCTCGAAGCTGACCTCGACAGGACCCAGGACTCGACAGCTGATCATGGTCCTTCCTCACCTCCAGGTTCGGTCAAGCCGCAGATCGCGCGACACCGAACCCTCTAACCCGGCGGTCAAGCGAGGATCAAGCACGAACACAGACACCGATCAGATGCCCAGACCGCCGCACGCCTGTCCGGCTCGCGGCCGTGCGGCACCCAGCAGCGCGGCGTGCGAACCGTCCGCATCCGACCACAGCTCCACCACCCGGGTCAGGTGGCGGCAAGCGGCATCGAAATCCCCTCGCTCGAACGCGGCCATGCCGCGCCGAAACCGGCCGTACGTACCGAGGGCCCAGTCGATCTCGCCGGCCTGCGCCGGCTCGGCCGCCGGGAACCCCTCGACGTCCACGGCTTCGTACCAGGTCCATTCACGGTCCGCCGCCTCCAGGTCCCCGATCGCCGCATACCAGTCCCCACGCTTCAGGTGCAGAACCGATCGGGCGAACGGATCGCCGAGCCGCGCCGTCGGCGTCGATCCACCCAGCAGCTGGACCGTCGAGACCTGCAGCGCCAGCAACCCCTGGCTCGTGCTCAACGCCGCCCGGTAGTCGTCCCGGGCGGCCTCGTCCACCGCTTGCAGGAACCGCTCGAGTCCATCACCCGGGTCCGCCGGCGCGAGGAGCGCCAGCTGTTCGGCCAGCCGGCGACCGGCCGTCGTGTCACCTCGGGCGTAGCTGTCCATCGCCAGGGCCCAGACCGCCCGACGCTCGGCCGTCCCGACGATCTCCTCCAGCCGCGCTCGAGCCGCTGTCCGCTGATCGACGGTTGCCAGCGGCAGACCCAGGCTGCTGGGCAGGAGCCGCCACTCCAGCGCCTCGACCTGTGCCTCGGGGGTGCCGAACGCCGCCGCCGCCGAATCGAAGTGGGCGAACGCCGAGTCGGCCTGGCCCAGTCGGACGAACCCCAGCCCCAGTGCCGTATGGCCGCCGGCCCGGAGCGAGCGGACCGGGACGCGGTCCAGCACCAGACGGCCCACACGCACCTGGGTATGCGGAAGATCGAACGCGCCCACCCAACGCGACAGCGGCAGCATCCACTCCGGCGATCCGAACACCGGATGCGCCATCAGCATCTCGAGCCGCGCCACCGCCTCCTCCGGGTCGAAGCGCTCGACGAACGCGTGCTCGAACAGCTCCCGCGGGTAGGTCCACCCTTCCTCCAGCGACGCGGAGATCGGCGGCATGGCGTCCAGCACGCGCCGGGCCTCCTCGGCCCGACCCAGCCGGATGTTCGCCCAGATCAGATGTATGTACGCGGGGACCCACGACGAGCGGACCGCGACCGCCTCGTCCAGCGCGTCGGCCGCCCGCGCCAGCGACTCGCCCCACAGCGGGCCTCGATTGAACAGCTCCTCACCCAGCAGGAAAGCGGCGAAGTCGTCCTGCGCATAGAGCTCGTGGGCTCGGCGGTACGTTCGCAGCCGCTCCGGTCCCGCCGGCGCCAGCTGGGCCACCAGCAGCATGCTGTCCAGCGGGCCCAGGCTGGATCCGTAGAGCTCGAACAGGCGACCGAAGTCCGCCGGATACGGCCCCCTGTCCGGCAGCCAGCGGTGCACGTTCGCGAGATGCCACCACGCCTGAATGAAGGTGGAGTCGCGGGCGACCGCCCGCTCGTAGTACTGCAACGCCGGCGTCCACGCCCCGCGCTCGAACGCCCGCTCGCCCAACGCGTACCAGGTCAACGCCTGCGGGTCCGGCGTCAGTCGCGGGATGTCCTGCAGCTCGGCTCCCAGCAAGACCGTCTGCAGACGCCGAACGATCGAGTCGCTCAGCGAAGCGAGATCGGGTCGGTCCAGAGCGAACGGGCCACCCTCCGGTCGCAGGGCGCCCGTCGCATCGTACACATCGAGCTGTACGCTGACGCCGTCCTCCTCGACGATCACCGTCGCGCCAGCGGCATATCGTGCGCCCAACTCTTCCGCCGCCGCTCGCTCCGGCGCCACCCCACCGCCCTCCGTCACCCGGCTCCACCACGGAAACGAGACCGAAGTCGGCACGACCCGTACATCCGGGAGCAGCTTCAGCTTCTGGATGACGACCAGCGCCAGACCGACGCTGTCGATTGTCTCGGATCTCGGTCCCACGACGTGGATCGGCAACATGGCCAGGTCGCTCACCGTCGCCGCCGTCGACTCGCCGGCGCGGATCGCCCAGAAGCCCGCCAGTCCGGCCAACGCCATCACCACCACGGCCGCCCCGGCCCAGGTCAGCCGCCGCGCCAGCGGGCTCCGCGCCGCACGCTCCAGCGCCACCCGAAACTCCGACGCGCTCTCCCAGCGCTTGTCTGGCGACCAGGCGAGGGCCTTTTTCAGGACCACGGCCAGCCGACGCGGCACGTCTGACCAGTCCACCTCCTCGCTGGGCGTCGCGATCGACCAGCGCCGACCCGTCAGCGCCTCGTAGAGCGACATGCCCACCGCGTACAGGTCCGTCCGCTCCGTCGCCTCGCCGCCGAACTGTTCCGGCGGCATGTAGGCCGGGGTGCCCAACCGGAGGCCCGGCTCGGTGAGGGGCGGCGATTCCTCGTCCAGCGATTTCGCCAGCCCGAAATCGGCCAGCAGCCCCTGCCCCTCCACCAGAAACACGTTGCTCGGCTTGATGTCGCGATGGATGACGCCGTGCGCGTGCGCCGTCTCCAGCGCCTCCAGCAGGTCACGGCCGAGACCCACCACTTCCGCGTCCGTCAGCGGGCCCCGCTCCAGGCGCTCCTCCAGCGTCACGCCCTCCACATACTCCATCACGTAGTAGAAAAGACCATCCGCCTCACCGGCGCTGTGGACCGGCACAACGTTGGGATGCTTCAAGCTGGCCAGAACGCGCGCCTCGCGCAGGAAGCGCTCCGCCGCCGTGGCGGTGGCGAATTCAGGACGGAGTATCTTGATGGCGACGTGCCGCTGCAGCCTAACGTCGCGGGCGAGAAAGACCGCACCCATTCCGCCGGCGCCGAGCTGACGCTCGACCTCGTACTCCCGGGCCAGAGCGGCCCGTAAGCGCTCGAGCAACGGAGTGGACATGGGTCCTCGGTTGGGGCCAAGAGTGAATCGGTGATTAGCGTAACATCACCCCGCTCGCCTCGTCAAACAGCGGTCGACCGCTCTTGACTACCGCTTGACCGCCGCGCCCCACGATTCGCCTGGACGTGGCATCTGGACACATCCAACTGGAGGACCGAGAATGTTGAGGCTCATGATTGCAACCTTCCTCACCCTGGCCTTGGCCTTAGCGGCGGCGTGCGACGATTCCACGGGGCCGGAGACCGCCGTCGAGGTCACGGCGATGACCCGCAACATCTACGTCGGCGCCAACATCGACCTGCTGCTCGCCGCATCGGCTCAGGAGATCCCGGCCCTCGCCGCCGAGCTGTGGCAGGACATCGCCGACACCGACTTCGCCGCACGCGCCGCCGCCCTCGCCGATGAGATCGCCGCCGCCGATCCGCATCTGGTCGGGCTGCAGGAGGTGTCGCTGTTCCGCATCCAGTCGCCCGGAGACTTCCTGGCCGGCAACCCCGAGGCCGCTTCCGACACGGCCCTCGACCACCTGACCGTGCTGCTGAACGAACTGGCGGCCCATGGCGTCTCTTATCTGCCGGTGGCCGTCTCGACGAACTTCGACGTGGAAGTGCCGATGGAGACGGCGACGGGGCTGGATGACATTCGGCTTACCGACCACGACGTGTTGCTGGTCCGTTCCGACGTGGCAGTGGCCAACGTGGAAGAGCGGAATTTCACCACGAATCTGCAAGCCCCGCTGGGCGGCGACATCAGCCAGCTGCTCACCGTCTATCGCGGCTGGACGGCGGTCGACGCGACGATCGGCGGCGCCACGGTCCGGTTCGTCAACACTCACCTGGAGCCGCCCGAGTACGTGCCGCAGGTGCAGGCGTCACAGGCGCTGGAGCTGCGTACGGAGCTGGAGGCGACGGACCTGCCGATCATCCTGGTGGGCGACCTGAACTCGGCGGCAGACGGGAGCTCGACCGAGACCTATGCCGACTTCCTGGCTGCCGGCTACGGCGATGCGTGGGCCGTCGCCGGTTCCGGGGCGGGCCACACCTGCTGCCACGCCGTCGATCTCATGAATCCGACGCCCGACCTGATGAAGCGGATCGACTACGTCCTGTATCGCGGTGTCGTCGAGACGATGGCCGTCGATGTGGTGGGAGATGAAGTTGCCGACATCACGCCGGGCGGATTGTGGCCGTCGGACCACGCGGGCGTGGTCGCGACGTTGACGGTCCGGTAGGCAGACTGGTCGTCTACTTTTCCAACGGCGGCGGTTTCCGCTTGCGAAACCCCCGCGGTTCGTCGCCGCCACGGATCCGCTGCTCCAGCTGACCCAGGTACGACTCGCTACCCGCCTTGCTACCGCCGAACAGCCCGTCGGCGTCGGCGCGGTCGGACGCCTCGTACAGGTTGAGCCACCGGTCGGCTCGTTCGCCCAGCCGCAGGATCGTGTAGAAGAGACGCCCGCGCCGCGCGCCGCCGAAGAAGATGTCGATCCCCGCCGCCACGACCGAGAGGGGTGACAGGGCCAGGTCGATCAGGCCGTCGAGGAACAGCTTGAGCTGGAAGAGCAGCAGGTCCCGGAAGATCACCCAGCGTGAAGCTCCTTCGCCCCCACCTTCGAGACGCGGAGCTCGCCTGCGCCTACCGCCCGGATCGCTACGATACGCCATGTCGTTTTCCGCCTCTATCTGACGCAAGACCGCTCGGCGGCGGACGACCGACCTCTCGTCGCCGCTGCCCTTCTGCTCGCATTCCTTTGTTGAACCGAAAACCCGCCAACCAATACACCGCCGGCGGCAACGGCTGTCAAGCGCGCAGCTTCGCTTTCCGGAGAGCCGCCGCGCGCTTAGTCTAGAGGCTCACCGCAACGGTCAGGAGATCCGAGGATGACAGACGACAGTAGCTCGACGGCGTTCCGCCCCGACATCCTGGCGGGCAAGGTCGCGATCGTGACCGGCGGCGGAACCGGGATCGGGGCGGGCATCAGCCGGGCACTCGCCGAGCACAGTGCCCACCTGGTCCTCGCCAGCCGCCGACGCGCGCATCTGGAGCCGATGGCCGAGGAGGTGACTCGACTGGGGCGCGAGGCGCTGGTCACCGAACTGGACGTGCGTGACAGCGAGGGTTGCGAGGCATGCGTCGCCGCCGCGCTCGATCGCTTCGGCCGCGTCGACATCCTCATCAACAACGCCGCGGGCAACTTCCTGACGCCGGCGGACCAGCTGTCGGAGCGCGGCTGGCGTGCCGTGGTCGATATCGTGCTGAATGGCACGTTCAACATGAGTCAGGCCGTTCACGCGGCGCTGCGAGAGTCCGGCGGTGGATCGATCGTCAACATCACCACCACCTACGTAGGGACCGGCGCGCCGTTCATGGCCCATTCGGGCGCCGCCAAGGCCGGGGTGATGAACCTGACCCGCAGCCTGGCCGTCGAGTGGGGACCCGAGGGCATCCGGGTGAACGCCGTAGCGCCGGGCCTGGTGGAGGACACCGAGGGCGCTCGTCGCCTGGCCGAATCGATCGGAATCGTCGATGACTACCGCGCCGCGGTACCCCTGGGTCGGCTGGTCCGAACCGACGATGTCGCCGCCGCCGTTCTCTTCCTCTGCTCCGATTCCGCCTCCCACATCACGGGCCACGAGATCACCGTCGACGGCGGCGCCAGCATCGGCGGCCTTTTCAAGCAGGTCGGGGACCGCATCGATATAGTGCGTTAGTGCGTCAGTGCGTCAGTGCGTTGGTGGGGTGCCATTGCAACGCTGATGTACCTGACGCGCTAACGGACCAACGAACTAAACCTCCACGTCACCCAGCCGCGTCACCGACGCCACATCGGCGGCCGGTAGCACCACCCGATCGTGCTTCTTCCACACGCCCACCTCGGCGGCGCGCCGGATGAACTCCTCTTTCGACCGTCCGTCCTCGCCGTCGGCGTGTTCGTCGGCATCGAGCAGAACGACCTCGCGGTCGTTCATCTCCCAGCAGCGACCCACGTAGACCCGGTCACCTTCCATGTCGACCACGACCGTGATCCCGTGGAGCTCGCCCTTGTCCTGGTGAAAGGTACCCATCGCGTTACGTCGCCGGAGCGCAATGTTCCTGAAGCGCCTTCACGAGATCGTTGGCGACCTCGACGGCGGTCCGACCCTCGATACGATGCCGCGGCACGAAATGCACCAGCTCGCCATCGCGGAACAGTGCCATCGACGGGCTGCTGGGCGGATAGTCCGAGAAATAGCCCCGCGCCTGCGCCACCGCCTCCACGTCCTGGCCCGCGAACACGGTGGCCAGCCGATGCGGAGTCGGGCCCTGCTGCAGGGCCAAGCGAACGCCGGGCCGCGCCATGCCGGCGGCACAGCCACAGACCGAGTTGACCACCAGCAGCGATGTGCCGCTCTCCTCGGCCATGAATTCGTCGACGTCTGTCGGCGTCAGAAGCTCCTTGAAGCCGATCGCGGTGAGTTCCTCGCGCATCGGCTGCACTAGCAAATTGTCGTACGGCAAAATCATCCTCCTGGTTGAAGCCTCGCACTGGTAACAGCCGATTATATAGGGTTCGCCCCGATCTTTCCAGTCACCAACCTATTCTAACCTATCCCATCGACCCTGCCCTCGCACTCGGTCTCCTACTCCTTATGTGCTCGTACGCGCCGTTGGGCCAAGCAGGAGAACCCTGACGAGTACGATCAGGAGCAGGAGTACGGCCAGCTGCACGAGCCTTCCGGGCCTACAGGTCATTACCCGTCGGGTTCGCTCTCCGACGCCGCCCATTTCAGCCCGGCCAGGCGCGTTCGTGCGCCGGCCGAGTAGTGCGAATCCGGGTGCCGGTCCAGCAGGCGCCGCAACTCTCTCATCGCGGGCCCGCGCCGGCCCAGCGATTCGTAGATGTCCGCCAGACGAATCGTGATGTACTGGTCGGTCTCGGCGGCGATGCCCGGCAACTTGCGAGCCCGCTCGTAGAAGGCGATCGCCGCTTCGGGCTCGTCCAGTTCCTGCCAACAGAACGCGGCGGCCTTGAGGCAGGGGCCCGGGTCGTCCGGGTACTGCGCGACCTCCTCCTGGAGCGCCTGCAACGCCTCGGCGTGTGAGCCGCGCACCGAGAGGGCTTGCGCCCGCCACGAGGTCGGCGGTTGGGGTGTGGCCTCACTGGAGTAGTAGAGCTTGCCGAGTAAGTTGGCCGTGCCACCGATCACGTACCTGTACACGAGCCCGTACGCCAGCCACGGTCCGGCCAGCCCGAGGATCAGGCCGACCAGCAGGGCCATGCCCGGTCCCATCCCCCAGATGTCCGTCGCCGCGGCGGTGACGAACATGAAGAAGACCAGGCTGACCGGCGCCAGCCAGACCGCCGCCCGGATGAACTGGGCCCGGTCCTCGGCATCGACATCCTTGAGCGGCCGGCGTCGCCGTTCGATCTCGCTGGCGTACTTCTTCTTTGGCTCTTCCATCGGTCGCGAATCAGGTAGCGATCATGTGAATCACGCAGCGATCATCCCGGAATCGGCTACGAGTCACGTGCGCGAAGCGCTCGACGCGCGTGCCACCCCTCCCGCACCGCTGTGACGATGATCTTGGCCCCCGCCTTCAACGTACCGGTCAGAGATCCGGAGATCTTGGAGCTGCCCGCCCTTCGCGCTCGGTGCGAGATCGGCACCTCGACCACCCGGAGCCCAACGGCCAGCGCCCGGGCCTGCATCTCCACGTTCCAGCCGTAGTCGGGATCGCGCAACGCCAGCCGCTGGAGCGCCCCGAAGCGTATGGCCCGGAGAGGTCCCAGGTCATGGAAGCGATGCCCCGCGAGCCAGCGCAAGATCGCGCACGCCAAACGATTGCCGATCGAGACGTGGGCCGGCGTAGCGCCGAAGCGCCGACAGCCGATCACCAGGTCGGCGGCAACGGCCACGATCGGAGCCAGCACGGCGCCCAATTCTTCGGCCGGCTCGGAGCCGTCGGCGTCCAGGAAGACCACCACGTCGGCCCCGCCCGATCCTGCCAGCGCTCGCAGCGCCGCCTGGCAGGCGGAGCCGTAACCGCGCCGCTCCTCCCTGACCGTCCGGGCCCCATGTGCCCGGGCTTCCGCCGCCGTGCCGTCACGGCTCCCGTTGTCGGCCACGTAGACCACGTCCACAAGGCCGGCCGGGATCGAGTCCAGGGTGGCGCCGATCACGCCTTCCTCGTTGAGCGCCGGCATGATCACAGCGATCGAGAGACCTTGATACAAGAGCGCGCGACAGTAAAGAGAACGGCGGCGAGCCGGCCCCCCAAGGACCGGGCTCGCCGCCGTTCTGTTGTGCACCGTCGCCTTTCTCGTCGGCCGCACGGTGCCCGCGGCCAACGGCGAGCAGGCTCTAACCTACTCGACGAGCTCGCTCACCGAAAGCGAGTCGCCGGTGAGCGACTGCAGATCGTTGGTTCGACTCGCGACTTCATCGACCGTCGCGCTGTACGAGTCGAGCGCCCCGACATCCAGCACATCGAATGGGCGTGCCGTCGGACTCGCGGCCCAAGGTGATCTTGCGCGGCGACGTCACGGCAGGGGGCCGGTAGCTTCCGGGGACCCGATCAATTATCTCGTTCCAATCGTCGACCGATCAGGGACGTGGGTTTCTCGAGGCGGGAACGTCCCGATGCGCCTGCTGTGCTGTTCGGACAACGAGCGAGGAACTTCTACAGCCGTGTCTACAAAGGAGGTTGGAGCCGAGTGGGCCTTCGCAGCAACAGGGGACACACGGGGTCGGAGATCGAGTTCCTATTAAGATGTTTCCGTGATCAACCTCTTTCCTGCCCTTTGACATGACCGCGTCATCTAACGCGTCAGACCCGGGTCCGACCCGCGCCCTGCTGGCCCTCGGCCTGGCGGGAGCCGCGCAGGTCGTCGTCTATGTCGCGCTGGGCGGCTGGGATCTTTATCGCGGGCGACCCGATCTCGCGGTGGTGCTGGCTCTGACGGCGTTCGCTTTCTATCTGGTCGGCATCCACGCGGCCCAGCGGACTTCCGGATCCAGCGCGCTGGTCCTGGCGATCGGCTTTGGCGTGCTGTTCCGCGCCGCGCTCATCGGCGATCCGCCCTTCTTGAGCGATGATTACTACCGTTACCTGTGGGACGGCGCAGTCGGTCTGCAGGGGATCAACCCATATCGATACGCGCCGATCGACCCGCGATTGGCGGACCTCGACGCGGCGCTGCGGACGTCGGTGAACCACCCTGCCGTACCCACGATCTATCCGCCCCTCGCCCAGCTCGTGTTCCTCGCCGTGGCGGCGGCGGGCGCCGGCTGGCTCGGGCTCAAGACGGTCTGGCTCGTCTGCGACGCGGCGATCGCGGGAATCCTCTACCGGCTGGTGCCTTCGAGGCACCGGTTGGCGTCATGGATGATCTACTGGTGGTCGCCGCTGGTGGTCGTCGAGGTCGCCTGGAACGCTCACCTCGACCTGCTGGGGGTCCTTCCGCTGGTCATCTCGCTGTGGTTGGTATCGAGCGAACGGCCACGCTCCGTCGCACTGGGCGTGGCCATCGCCGCCGCGGCGCTGGTAAAGTATTTTGCCGCCCTCGTCCTGCCCGCCGCCGCCCGCGTCGGTCGCCCGGCGCGGGTGGTCGCGGCGTTCCTGATTACTGCCGTTCTGTTGTACCTGCCGTACGCCGGCGCCGGCTCGGCACTGTTCGAGGGGTTGGCGACCTACGCCCGGCACTGGCGGTTCAATGAGAGCGTGTACGGCGTGCTCGCCGCGACCCTACCGTCGCCATGGGCGGCGAAGACGCTGGCCACAGCCGTGGTTGTGCTGATCGCCGTGCAGGCGGTCAGGAACGAGTGGTCGCTGGAGCGAGCCGTCTTCTGGATCGTCGGAGCGGTTCTGCTCCTCGCGCCCACCGTCCACCCCTGGTACCTGCTGTGGATGGTCCCGCTGGTCGCGATCCGCTTCAATCGCGCCTGGCTCTACCTCAGCGGCTCGGTGCTGACCGCCTACTACGGACTCGAGCCCTTCCTCGAGCGGGGTAACTGGCCGCAACCGTGGTGGACCCGTCTGATCATCTACGGGCCGTTCTTCGTGCTGCTCGCCGTCGACGCCTGGCAGGGCTCGTGGTGCCAGACCGCCTGGCAGGTCATCACTGGGCGGTCGCGGTCGTCACCGTGAGCGCGTACCCGGTGGTCGGGCTGACGATCTGGTTCGAGCGATCGGCCACCGCGACCAGCGCGGCGCTGTACGAGTCGGCGGCGTTCACGTCGGGTACGCTGATCGAGGCCAGCGGGCCCGCCGCGATGTCGCCCGCAACGATGATGCTGAACGACGTGGCGCTCGACTCGTGGCTGAAGAATCTGTAACCGGTGCCGGTCGCCAGCGACACGCCGTCGATCGTGCCGCCGCTCACGGTCAACTGAACGGCGCCGTCGTCGGTGTTCGGCGTGGTCAGCGAAACGATCAGCGATCCGGGGACCGGTCCTCCGTTACCTCCGTTGGTTCCGGTGCTGTCACCGTCGCACGCCAGACCGGCACCCAGGGCGATCGTCAGCACGGTCGCGAGAATCCATGTTCCCTTTCGCATGGCTCCTCCTATCTCCGGTTGCCGGTTGGGTCCAGCGCCTGCACGGTCGCCGAAAGCGACCCGGACAACACACCGGTCGCGACCAGGAAAGCTCGGAAATCGCCCAGGTCGTAGGCCCCGTTGTCGTTGCCCAGGAGATCGAGCGTGTTCTGCTCGGCGGCGGTCAGACCGCCCAGACCGAAGAGATGATCGGCGGCCATGGAAGCCGTAACCGACTCGATCGATGGACCCAGTGGCAAGCCATCCGCCAATACGCCGTCGGAGTTGAACTGGATGACGTTGCCCGAACCGATGTCGGTGCCGAACAGAGTGTTGTTCCAGGTCCCGTCTTCGTTCCGGCCGAACGCGTTGGCCAGCGACGCGTCGAAGAGGAACGCGAAGGGATCGCCCAGCCGCACTCCGCTGGGCGAGTAGAGGATCGTACCGCCCTGTTGAGGATTGCTCAGGTAGATGTTGCCGTTCACGTCGAACGAGAACCCCCACATGAACGGCTCGTCCGTGATCACCGCCTGCCAAACTCCGTCCACGAGCTTGTACAGGTCGGCTCCGGTCGAAGCGTGCAACTCGCCCGCCGGCGAGAACCCGATGGGACCCACGGTGCCGATCGTCCCTGAAAGGTCCATCGCCTCGATGAACGAACCATCCGGCTCATAATGGTGGATCGCGGGGTTCCCAATATCGCTGATCCAGAGACTGCCGTCGGGCGCGCGAGCGATCCAAAACGGAATGACGAGATCGGTGATGAACGGCGTCGCGCTGCCGGCCATCACCTTGTAGACGTTGCCGTTTTCGCTTGTCGCCAACAGGTTGCCGAACACGTCGAAAGCCAGGGCGCCCCAGACCTCCGGGACGGCCGCAAGCGTCGAGACGGCTCCGGTCAATGAGACGTTGACTATTCGATCGAGGCCCGTCTCCGCCACGAACAGGTTGCCGAGGTTGCCGGTCGCGATGCCGAACGGCTGGTCGAGCCCTGACACGATGGTGACCGGCGGATCGCCGGGACCGGGCTGGGTCGTGTTGAAGTTGATCGTGTACGTATGAGACGCGCTGCCGCTACCGGAGAAGTCGATGATCCGGATGTAGTAGGTGTCCGTGCTCGATACCTGAAAGATGATGCGGCTGTCCAGCCCGTCGAAATCGTCGTTCCCCGCCAGAAGCGTCGTACCGTCCGACGCGTAGAGCTCGAGGATCGGATCGAGCTGCGATCCGAACTCGCTCGCGTCGACATCGATCTCGAGGATCTCGTCCGCGGTCGCGGTGAAGCTCCACCAATCCTCGTCACCGGCGGGGTCGATCGTACCCGTTCCCATGTCGCTGTCCAGCGTCACCGCGTCGGCGTTCGCCGCATCGTCGTTCGGCTCGCTCTCTGGCACCGTCACCGCCGCCGTCAGCTCGATCGGAGCGCGCACCGCCGGGCGTTTCTTCTGCGGCAAGGACCGCCACTTCTCCTGCGGCTCAGCCTTCGGGCTGGGCTTCTGCGCGTAGGCTGTCACCGCGCTCGCCAGAACGACGGCGACGGCCATACAGATCGCCCGTCTCCACATGAGACGCCTCCTTGTTGGATGGGAATGAGCCGAGGATTGGGGCTCGCGCTACCACAACGATCGAAAACCACTTTGCCGCCAAGGCGGACTAGGGTGCCGGGAAAGAGTTCCGCACTATACCGATTGTTGTTATTGGCGTCAAGCGACCGGCTGCGGGCGCCGCAGCGAGTCCGCGGCGACGGCCGCGTATCCGAACTGGAACAAGACGAGAAAAGGGATCGAAGGGTAGAGGCCGTAGGCCAGCGCATACCCGATGGCGACGGCGATGTAAGCGGTCAAACCCCATTCCAAAGCCGCCACCCGGCGGCTGACTCGCGATCGATAGCCGCCCCGTGTGCCGCCCCGTTTCGGCGTACGCACGAACTCCGCGTCGCCCGTCGTCGACAGGCCGGCGGCCAGCGCCCGGGTGTTGCTCAGCGACAGGCCGATGCCCAATGCAAGGATCCTCGGAACGTCGATCAGAACGCCCGGCCAGGCGTGGCGTCCCGAGGCACGCCGCGTTTCGGCGTAGAAGAATCCCAACGGTCCGATCGCCGCGACCAGGCAGAACAGATCGGCGAACAGCAGCAGCGGCCATCCGTAGTCGAGACGAACGACCGCGGCGGGAAAGAGCGTCAGACCCAGCGCCAGGGTCAGGGCCGCCGGAACGTACGCCGTCAGATGCGCCGCCGCCTCCAGCTTCACGCGCCATCCCCATGGCCCCTTCAACAACGCGGGCAGCAGTTTGCGCGCCGTCTGGATCGAGCCCTGCGCCCAGCGCGCCTGCTGGCTTTTGAACGCGTCGAGGTCCTCGGGGAGCTCGCCGGGGACGACCACGTCGGGCAGGTACTCGAAGCGCCAGCCGCGCATCTGGGCCCGGTAGCTCAGATCGAGATCCTCGGTCAGCGTGTCCGCCTGCCAGCCGCCGGCGTCTCGCAGGCAGGACGTCCGCCACATGCCGCCGGTCCCGTTGAAGTTGAAGAAGAGGCCGGCCGCCGCGCGCGCGCCGTGCTCGATGTGGAAGTGGGCGTCCAGAAGTAGCGCCTGCGTCCGGGTAAGCCAGGACTTCCCCTCGTTCAAATGAGCCCAGCGCGCCTGCACCATGCCGACCCCCGGGTCGAGAAAGGGGGGCAGCATTCGACGCAGCAGTTTCGGCGGCGGCACGAAGTCGGCATCGAGCACCAGGACGAACTGACCGCTCGCCCGCTCCAAACCGTACGCCAGGGCGCCTGCCTTGTAGCCCGCCCGGCTACCCCGGCGCAGGTAACGCACGTCGCGACCACGGGCGGCATGGTGAGCGACGCGCTGGCGGGCCAGCTCCGCCGTGCCATCGGTGGAGTCGTCGAGCAGCTGGACCTCGAGCCGCTCCTCCGGATAGTCGAGTGCGCAGGCCGCATCGATCAGCCGCTCGACCACGAACCGCTCGTTGTAGACCGGCAGCTGCACCGTGACCCGCGGCAGCGGTCCCCGCCACTGGCGCCGGTCCGGCGACCGCGGACACTTCCGCCTGTAGGTGAAAAGCAGCCAGCCGCGATGGAGGCTGTAGATCACCAGCCCGGCGAGGGCCAGCCCGTATCCGATCAACGCTGCCGCTCCAACGATCGACAACCCCTGCTCCTTTCAATGTGCTCCCGTTCGCGCGTCCGGGCCGCGACGCCCTGACGTGGCCGAACGCTGCCGCATGGGCCTCACCGCCCTTGCGGGCCGGCTCGATACCCAACAGATAGACGCGACGGCGGTTCCCAGGGAACCCCCGTCCCGATCACCCGGTTCACCGATGGCGAGGGTCGATATTGCCGAACTATAACGGACCGAACGCAGAGGGCGAGACCCGGGAGGACCGCGTGAGCGAGATCGTGGAGAGCAGCGCTCCGCTGGAAGCGGAGCCGCCGGCGGAAAAGCCGCGGACCGGGCGCCGCCTGGGGATCCGGGTAGTCATCCTGGTGGTCATCTTCCTGGGCGGCCTGGCCACCTTTCGCTGGACGCCGCTGGCCGAGTACGCGAATCCCGAAGTCATCGCCGAGTTCTTCCGCGGTCTCGGCTCGCCCTGGTGGTCGCCGCTGGTCTTCATCCCGCTGTACGCGATCAGCGTGGCCCTCGGGATGCCGGGCACGATCCCGACCCTCGCCGGGGGCGCGATCTACGGCGTGGCCCGCGGCATGCTCTACAACACGATCGCCGCGAACCTGGGCGCCCTGGCCGCGTTCCTGGTGGCCCGTTACCTGGGCCGCGATTTCGTGGCCCGGATCCTCAAAGGGAAGGCGGCGGCCCTGGACGAGAAGATCGGCGACCATGGGCTGGGGACGATCCTATATCTGCGTCTGATCCCACTGGTCCCGTTCAACGCCCTCAATTTCGGCGCCGGCCTCTCGCGCATCTCGCTGCGCGACTACGTCCTCGGTTCGCTGATCGGCATGCTGCCCGGCACCCTCGTCTACACGTACTTCGCCGACGCGCTGATCCGCGGTACCCGCGAGGCCCGCACCGAAGCGCTCCTCCATTTCCTCGCCGCCGCCAGCCTCCTGATCGCCTTCACTCTGCTCACCGCCTGGATCCGCCGCCGCACCCAAAAGAGCCGCTGAGCGCGAAACGGCCGCCATGAGCTGAACGTTGGACGTTGGGCGTTGGGCGTTGGACGTTCACCTCGCCCCATCCTTCCCCAACCAGCCCAAGATCAATCCGCCTCCGATCCCAACGGTCAGATAATTGTTGAAGAGCCGCCAGACCGCGGTGTAAGGGACCACCAGGCCGGACGTGAGGAAGGGGGACATCACGACGGCCACGATCACCTCACCGATCCCGGCGCCGCTCGGTGTCGGCATGAAGAACAGCAAGTACTGGATGACGATGTGAAGCAGCATCACCTCGCGGAACGGTGCCTCGGCCACGAACCCGCGCAGCACGACGTATCCCAGAACGAAGCGCGCCCCGAAATGGATGGCGCCGGTAAGGACGGCGAGCAGAAAGGCGAGCTTGCCTTCTTTCCAATACGCCACGATCCCGGCGTGCATCTCGTCGAACTGATGGAGGACCCGTGCGATGCGGGGATGCTCCGATCCCATCGTTCGGCGGATGGCGCTTCGCGCCACCCCTGGCAGCAGTGCGAGCAGCACGATGACCGTGACGCCTACCGCGAACAGCCATGCCGACCAGCGGAACAGCGCCGCCGCCGAGAGGTTGGCGACGGGCAACCGGATGTCGGACACGGTTCCCGTCGCCCCCAGCGCCCAGGCGGTGAGACCGGCCAGCGAGAGGAAGATCACGTTGGACAGGAACGACACCGCGTTGATCGCCGCCGACCGGCCGAACGACAGCTGCTGGCGCATCAGTCCATAGATCGTACCGGGACCGCTCCCCGTGGAGGACGGCGTGATGTAGCCCATCGCCGTGCTGACCACGCTGATCTGAGTGCACTTGAAGAAAGAGAGACGGTCTTCGTGGGGACCGACGAGGACAACGAACCGCAAACCACCGCCGAGCCAGCTCGCGATGGTCAGGCCGGCGGCCGGCAGGAACCAGATCGGGGTGAAGCGCTGGAGGCTGGCGAACTCCTGCGCCCAATCTTCGGAGAATACGAAGAGCAACAGGAAGCCGACCACCGATGCGGCGGCGAATATGACCAGTCCCCACCGGATGACGGAGACCGGTATGCCGACCACGGTGGCCGGCCGCCTATCCCCCAATTCGTCGTCCTCTTTGCGGGTGAACTATCCGCGCAAGCGTATGCGCCGGCCGGTGAGGTGCAGGTACACGCGGCGCCAGAAGCTCGGCCGGTGGTAGTAGCGATAGCGAATCGCGCTGCCGTCGGGCAACCGCAGGTCCATGGGCTGACGGCCGCGGAGGACGACGCGGTCATCCTGCGCCAGGTGAAGCTGCATCGGCTGCCGGGCCCGGCGACGGATGCGCTTTCGCTCGGCGCGGACCCGGCGTCGGACCTCGTGCCGGCGCTGCCGTCGCTCCCTCAGGCCCATCGCCTGCTCCTTCAGCTCCGCGGCGCGGCGCTGAATCGTATCGACCTGATCCTGTAGCGCATCGCGTCCGGCCCGGGCACCGCTGGCCGCACGGTCTCTGACATCGCGGACACGCTCCCCGGCCTCGAGCACCCGCTCACCGGCATCGCGCAACCGCTCGCTCGTCCGTTCGCCGGCATCGCGCAGTCGATCGCTCGTCCGGTGCCGCACGTCGTCCACAGCGTCGGCGGCGCGACTGGCGCCTCGACCCACGGTTCCCGTCGCCTGCTCAACCGCTTCGACGAAGCGGTCGGCCAGGCGCTCGACGAATGGCTTCTTCTCCCCGAATCCAAATATGTTCAGCAGCAACTCTCTCTCCTTTTCTCTACAGCAACCGCATCAATTGCTTTGGGTCCAGCTGTTCCCAATTCATCCCGACCACCACGTGGGCGCGCCCGGTCGACGCGATGCGCATTTGCGCCGCCCGGCGCCCCCAAAAATACGACGCGATCTCGCCCACGGTCGCCGGCGTCGGCGGCCGTTTCGAGCCGTGCACCGCCAGGTGCCGTACCGGCTGACCCTGGAAAAGACCCGTTTCCTCATCGATATCGATGCCGTACATGACCCGGACACCGAACGACAGATCGCGAACGTGATCGGGCCGATCGCCCGGCCAACGGCTCCAATCGCGCTCCAGCTCACGCAAGTCGATCCAGTGCTCGCGCCGCTCCGCGTATTCTCGCAGCTGATGCGCCGCGTGCCGGAGCTCGATGGCGCCCGGCGACAGATCGACGACCTCCTGGCCGATGTAGCCCGGCGGCCGCGGGTCGATGATGATCCAGTGGCTGGGACCGGGCTCTTCCCGGTTGGATGAAAACCTCACGATTCTATGCCTTCACCGACGTGAATATCGCCACTCGGTTCAATGGTCCTATCCGTCTACGACAACAATCGAGTCTATATAAAGATCGATCCCGGGCGGGCTACTTGCAACCGTCTCCACTCCCGACCCCTTGCTTCCTGCCCCCGACTCCCCACTCCCCACTGCCCACTCCCTACCATTCTTGCCCGGAACCCGGCCGACCCGCAGACTGTACGGATCCCGACGGGACCGAACGAACCGACATGACGAGCGAAACCGAAAGAGCGACTTCGCACTGGCGGGATCTGCGCCGGCATCCCGCATTCCAGGCGGCTGCAGTCTACCTGGGGGGCAGCTGGGCGGTCATCGAGGGCGCCGACATACTGTTCCCCAGCGTCGACCTGGCCCGCTGGCTGGCGATCATACTGGCGGCCGGCTTCGTGTCGCTGGTGGGTGGGGTCTGGCTGTCGACGAAGCGTCAGACGGAGGAGTCGGAGGCCGAGCCGGAGGTGGCCGACCGGGGGGGTCGGCGGAGCCGCCGGCTGGCGTACGTCGCGGCGGCCGGCCTTCTGGCGCTGGGCGGCCTCTTCTGGTGGATCCGTCCCCATATTCTCGGCGCCGTCGAGCCCGACGCCCAGGTGATCGCCGTGCTGCCGTTCCATACCTCGGGCCCGCAGGTCGAGTACCTGGGCGAGGGTATGGTCGACCTGCTGTCGACGAATCTGGACGGGGTGGGCGGCATCCGGGCCATCGATTCCCGAACCGTGCTGCACCGCTGGCGCCAGCGGGCGCGGGACGGCAGCCTCGACCTCGAGGGCTCGCTCGACGTGGGGCGCAACGTGGCTGCCGGCTCGGTCCTTCTGGGAAGCGTGGTGTCCGCCGGATCGGGTGTGCGGCTCACCGCGCAGCTTTACTCGGTGCGCGGCAACGAGCTGGCCGGGGCCCGGGCGGAAGGGCCCGCCGACAGCGTGCTGGACCCCGAGCTGAAGCGGCGGGCCGACACGGTCCGGCAGCGACTCGAGGCGCTCGCGGGCGAGCGATCGGAGTGACATGAAGCGAACGGGTCGACGGCTGGCCGCACTCTTTCCCGTCCTGCTACTGACCTGCGCTTCGGTCGTTGTCTCCCAGGGGTCGAGCGACCGGCTGCGCCTCGGCCCTTGCAAGATACCCGGCACGAACGATACCGCCCGCTGCGGCATCTTTACGGTGTTCGAGAACCGCGCGACGGGGACCGGCCGCAACATCGATCTGAACCTGGTGGTGATCCCAGCCCGCAGCGCGAACCCGCGCCCCGATCCGGTCGTCTGGCTGGCCGGCGGACCCGGCGCCGCGGCCACCCGGGCCGCGCCCGGTATCCGTAACGCGTGGTTCCGGGCGGACCGTGACATCGTGCTCGTGGACCAGCGGGGTACCGGCGCCTCGAATCCGCTCGACTGCGAGCTGCACGACAGCGACGATCTGCAGTTCTACCTCGATCCGCTCTTCCGGGTCGAGATCTTCGAGCCGTGCCGCGACAAGCTGGCGAAGGCCGCCGACCTGTCGCAGTACACCACGCCCATCGCGATGGACGACCTGAACGAGGTGCGCGCGGCGCTGGGCTACGAGAAGATCAACCTGATGGGCGGCTCGTACGGCAGCCGTGCCGCGCTGATCTACATGCGTCGGCACCCGGAGACGGTGCGGAGCGCCATCCTCGAGGGCGTGACGCCCATCGCCTTCCGCAACCCGCTGTACCATGCGTACGAGGCGCAACGCGCGCTGGAGGAGATATTTCGCCAGTGCGCCGCCGACCCGGCTTGCGGCGCGGCGTTCCCAGACCTGCGAGAGGAATTCGACGCGGTGATCGCGCGGCTGGAAGCGCAGCCGGCGCGCGTAACCTTTACCGAAGGCGATACGGGTGAGCGGGTGGAGCTGGAGTTGTCCCGTTACGGCTTCGCGGAGGCGCTGCGCACCACGCTCTATTACATGCCCGGCGCCCGGGACGCGCCGCTGCTCATTCACCGGGCGTACCAGGGCGACTACGAGTTCTTCGTCCGGATCGGTCTGCGCTCCAATATCGGAATCACGAACGCGCTGGCGCTCGGCATGCTCCTGTCTGTCACCTGTCCCGAGGACCTGGCCCGCATCGACCCCGGCGAGATCCCGGCCCTCACCGATGGCACGTTCCTGGGTCCGGATCGGGTGCGGAACCAGATGGCGGTCTGCGCGATCTGGCCGGCGGGCGACGTGCCCGAGGGCTACGGCGAGCCCGTCGCGGTCGATGTGCCAACGCTCATTTTCTCCGGCACGCTCGACCCGGTCACGCCGCCCCGCTGGGGCGACGAGACCGCTCGCCACCTGCCCAACAGCCTGCACGTGGTGGCGCCCGGCGCCCACGGCCTGGGCGGCTCATGCATCACCGGCATCGAGCGTCAGTTTCTGGAAACGGCGTCGGTCGAGGGGATCGACACGTCGTGCGTGAAAGAGATGAGCCTGCCGCCGTTCCGGACCCAATGACGGCAGCAAGAGGCTGAACTCGTACTCCTACTCCTACTCTTTATCTTACTCCTGATCCTACTCGTACTCGGTCACGTAGGAGTACGAGTACGAGTACGAGTACGATAAGGAGTAGGAGTACGATTCGTGCGAGGGGAGTCAGCGGTGGCCGGAGGCCATCGCTCTCGATTCGGGAAGGGTTCGCAAGCGCAGCATGCTGACGATCCCGAAGACCGGGCCCAGCGCCAGCACCGCGAACGCCCACTCCCAGCCCACCCGCTCCACCAGCGGCGGTATGATCCGGATACTGAACAGCGTCAGCAGGAAGCCCAGGCTGGTCTGCATGGTCAGCGCCGTGCCCACGTAGCGCGGATCGGCCAGCTCGCTCACCGCGGCGCTGAACTGGGCGCTGTCCGCCACCACCGCGAAGCCCCAGATCAGGCAGACCGCGGTGGCCGCGGCGGGCGAGCGCGTCATAAACCCGACCGTCAAGGCGCATACCCCGGAGATCAGCAGGCTGGCCGATGTGACGCGGGTGCGGCCGAACCGATCGGCCAGCCTGCCGGCCACCACGCAACCCAGACCGCCGATCGCCACCGCACCGAAACCGGCCAGCCGCGCCCCCGTCTCGCTCCACCCGGCCCGCATGTAGATGGTCACCAGGAATAGCGGCGCCCAGGTCCACATCCCGTACAGCTCCCACATGTGACCGAAGTAGCCGAAGTTCGCCAGCCGCAACGCCCGCTGCCCCAGCGCCCGACCCGCCTGGCGCGGGTCGAACGGCGCGGCCAGGGCGTGCAACGGGCCGGGGCGAACGAAGAAGCCACAAAGCGCGGCACCCAACGCCGCCGATCCCGAGGCGATCATCAGCACCGGCCGCCACGGCGGGATACCGGCCTCGCCGCCGTAGAGCGGCAGCGCGTTGAACAGGTGGGGGAGCGCCGAGCCGACGGTGATCGCCCCCACCAGCAGGCCGATGCACAGCCCGCGATCCTCCTTGCACCACGTGGCCATCAGCTTCATCCCCGGCGGATAGACGCCGGCCAGCGTCATCCCGGTGAAGAAGCGGAGGGTGATCGCAACCCAGGCCGCATCGACGAACAGCGCGATCGCCGCGTTGAACCCGGCACCCAGCGCCGCACTCAGCGCGACCAGCCGCTGCGCCGCGATCCGGTCCGCCAGGTTCAGCGCCGCGCTGGCCAGCGCGCCGACCACGAAGCCCAGCTGCACGCTCATCGTGAGCCACGAGGCCTGGGCGCCGCTCAGCCCCCATTCGCCACGCAGCTGCGGCACCACGGCGGAGGCCGAGAACCAGAGCGCCAGCGCGAACATCTGGCCGAGGGCCAGCAGCGACAGGCTCCGCCATTTCTCGGTCATCGCCGGATTTCTTCCTTCCTGTGGAGATGCGTGCGCGGGTGGTGGGGCTGGAGGTTAGGCTGTCGTCGGGGGAAGGGCAAGCTCGGTGGGTTGGTGGGTTGGTGGGTTGGTGCGTTGGTGGGTTGGCGAGGCGGCGCGGCTCGAGCCATGAAGTTCACCAAGCCACCAACCTACCAACCTATAACACTCCGCCCCCCAAATCACCTGAAGCGATAACCGAACCCCCTCACCGTCTCGATCAATTCGGCGTGCTCCCCCAGCTTGGCGCGTAGCCGGCGCACGTGCATGTCGACGGTGCGGGTCTCGATCGGCGCCGTGGTGTCCCACACCGCCTCGAGCAGGTCGCGGCGCGATTGGGTGCGGCCACGACGCTGCATCAGGCAGAGAAGCAGGCGGAACTCTTTCCGGGTCAGCGACACGTCGCGGTCATCGACGGTCACGCTGTGCGCGTGCGTGTCGATCGCGATCGCCCCAACGCGCAAGCGGGCGCGGCGATTCGATCCGTTCGACTCCGCAACCGACCGACGCAAGACTGCTTCCACCCGTAACACGAGCTCCCGCGGGCTGAACGGCTTCGCCATGTAATCGTCGGCGCCCAGCTTCAGCCCCGCTACCCGACTCTCCTCGTCGCCACGAGCGGTGAGAATAACGACCGGCAGATCCTTGGTCTCGTTGCTACCCCGGATCACCCGGAGCACATCGAGCCCACTGATCTCGGGCAACAACAGGTCGAGGACCACCAGGTCCGGTGGATCGGTCTCGATCGCGCGCAACGCCTCGCGTCCGTCGACCGTGGTTCGCACCCCGTAGCCGGCATGCGCCAGTTGATACGCGACCAGAGCTGCGATATCTGGCTCGTCCTCGACCACGAGAACACGGTGAGAGTGAGTTTCCTTGATCATGTATCGCTAAACCTCGGCGCATTCGGGGTCGTTAGCTCACCTGTCGGGAAAGCCACTCGCCGCGTGATGCCTCAATAGATGGTGGACGATCTCCATTGTGCCGCTCGGTTCACGGTGGGGTCATGACCTCGAAACGGTCTCGTAACGATTGCCGGGTCAGTTGTCACCCTCGCGCAACCGGTAGCCGAATCCGCGCACGGTTTCTACCATGTCGGCATGGGGACCCAGCTTCTTGCGCAGTCGTCGCATGTGCATGTCCACCGTCCGTGTCTCGATCGCCACCGTCGTGTCCCAGACCGCCTCGAGCAGCGCCTCTCGTGACTGTGTCGCCGATTCACCTCTTTGCGTTTGTGATTCATGCCTGACGTGTGCGGAAACTAGAGGAAGGCTGTAACGGCTATACCCGAGGCGAGGTAACAATCAGGTCACGAAGGGGCGGCGGTTTGGTGGGTTGGTGCGTTAGTGCGTTAGTTGCATCGCCCTCGAGTTGTCCGGTGGCCCACCAATTGACACGCCCAACCACGCACCGTGAATAAGCCACGCGGGTTCCGTGTATTCTGATTGAGAGCGCGGCGGCGGAGGCCCGGGACCACAACGTCGGCCTCTGACGTGACCCGCCCGCTGCGGCACTAGGCGTGATCGGCCCGATGGTCTATATTTGGGCTGCGAGTGCCTTTAGATGGCCGTGGCTGGTTCGGCCTTCCGACCGCTGCGTTCGCGAGCCCTCCCCTCCAGGAATCCTCACCGCAGGCGACCCGGTTCGCCACGCAGGAGAACGGACATGACCGAGTTTCTCAGCGTCATAGAGTGGTTCGACCAGACGGGCCAGGAGATCGTCCACCGCATCCCGCAAGAGGGATCGGCGGAGACGAAGTTCGGCTCGCAGGTGATCGTGCGGGAGAACCAGGCGGCGATCTTCTTCCGCGACGGCAAGGGGCTGGACGTGCTGGGGCCCGGACGCCACACGCTCAGCACCGCGAACATCCCGATCGTGACCAAGGTGCTGGCGCTGCCGTGGGGCTTCACATCGCCGTTCCGGGTCGAGGTCGTGTTCGTGAACATGAAGCTGTTCCCCGACCTCAAGTGGGGCACGGCACAGCCGGTGGCCTACCGCGACGAGGAGCTGGGGCTGGTACGGCTGCGGGCGTTCGGCAACTACGCCATCCAGATCCGCGAGCCGCTGGTCTTCGTGAACGCGCTGGCGGGGACGATGGGCTCGTTCGTGACCGGGGACATCAAGGATTACCTGCGCGACCTGATCATCAGCCGACTGAACGATTACCTGGGCGAGAAGGTCCGGACGATCTTCGACCTGCCGAAGCAGTACGACGAGATGGGGCAGGAGGTCCACGATCGGCTGAGCCACGACTTCCGCCGCTACGGGATCAACCTGGCCGACTTCTTCATCACCTCGATCACGCCGCCCGAGGAGGTCGAAAAGGCCATCGACGAGCGTGCCCAAGTGGCCGCGCTGGGTGACCTGGACAAGTTCCTCAAGATGAAAGCGGCACGGGCGCTGGAGGGCGCCGGGGGCGGCGGCAGCGGCACGGCGAGCGACATGGTGGGGCTGGGCGCGGGCGCGGGGATGGGCGCCGGGATCGGCGCCATGCTTCCCGGCATGATCTTCGAGTCGATGCGCGGCCGGCCCGACGCGGCCTCGGCCAACGCGGCGTCGGCAGCGGAGTCGATCGCCTGTCCCGCCTGCCACACCGAGGTCAACCCCGACGCCCGCTTCTGCCCCCACTGCGGCGAGTCGCTGGTGGCCGGCGACCGCTGCGAAAGCTGCGAAGCGCCGCTGGCACCGGACGCGAAGTTCTGCGCCCGCTGCGGCGAGCCGGTGGGAGTGACCGAGCGGGCCTGCCCGAACTGCCAGGCGAAGCTACCGGCGGGCGCCCGCTTCTGCACGGAGTGCGGAGAGCGCGTCATCGAATAATCCCGGAGCGATACTGATCGAGCGGTGGTCCGCGAAGCGCTGAACCCCGCCTGCCCGCAATGCGGCGGTCCGGTGATGGTGCCGGAAGGGGCGTCGTACGCGCATTGCGGCTACTGCGACTCGGAATCGTTCGTCGACCTGAACGGCGCCATCCTCTATCAGGTCATCCGTCCCACGGTCGCCCGCTCTCGCGTCCCCGGCCTGATCAAAGCCGCCGCCCTCGACGCCGGTTATCCCGACGCGGCGATTCAGCGTCTGGACCTGGTCTACGAGCCGGTCTGGGAGATCGAGTCGCCCGACGGCCGGCGGCTCTGCATCTCGGCACGCCCCGGTCCGAACGGTCGTTTCGAGATCGCCCGCCTGCCAGGGGGCGAGCGCTCATTCGTCGACACGAGCGAGCGGGAGCGATCGGCCGACTGGATCGAGCCGGAGCTGGCGCCCGAGTCGGTGGCCGAGGTCGCCGCCCGGGCCACCGGCGGACCGGTGGCGGTGAAGACGATGCGGCTGGTCCATCATCCGATGTTCGAGGGACAAGTGCTCCTCGGAGAGACGAGCCACGAGTTCCGGCTCGATGCTACCAGCGGTGAACTGTACGATGTCGAGTGGCCGGCGCGGCCGAGCTTTCGCTTCCGCAACCAGGCCTGGCGCGCCACCGCCATCATGCTGCTCGCGGCGGCCCTGCTTCCCCTTCACTTGGCCGGCGGCGCCGTCCTCATCGTCGGCGGCTACACGATCTGGGAGCACACGCGCCAGAGCACGCTGCCCCAACCGACGGCCGGGCGATGAACGAGCTCAAGCTGCAGGCGCTGACCTGCCCGCAATGCGGCGCACCGGAAGTCGTGCGGGAGGGAACGCGCATCACGCCCTGCGAGCGGTGCGGCGCGCTACTGTGCCTGAGCGAGGTGTCCACCCCGCGCTACGAGGCGGTGACCAATCTGAGCGCGGCGCAGGCGCTCAACACCGCGCGCAACTGGCTGGACCGGGAGCGGCACGTCGGCATCTTCGGTCGGCCCGAGCTGGTCTTCATCCCGTACCACGAGATCGCCGGCCGACGCATCGGAGTGTTCGAGCGGAAGATCCCCGAACGCAAGCGCGTCTACAACAGGATCTACGACCACCAGAGCGGCGGCACGACCGTCGAGGCCGAGTGGACGTACGAAGAAAAGGAGGACACCAAGGTGATGGTGTCCGACGTTCAGCACCTGACGCCGGCGGCCAGCGCCCCCTGGGACCTGTCGATGTTCGACGCCCGGACCGCCCGCAAGATGGCGCAACTGAAGAGCTTCAATCTGGTGGAGGCGCAGCGGCGCGCCACGGTCTACGCCGCCGAACAGTCGGCGGAGGCGCTCGGCGATCGGCGCTTCGCCGGCGGCAAGGACACCGAGATGGTCGCCGATTCGCGCCGCACGATCTTCTTCCCCTTCTGGGCGATACCGGTCAGCACGGGCGAGGGGAGCTACGAGATCGTCCTGGAGGCCATCAGCGGCCAGATCGTGGCCTGGCGACTGCCCCAATCCTATCCTGCCGGGAGCTGGAGCTGGGCGCTCTTGGCGATACCCGGTAGCCTGCTGGCGGGTCACGGGCTCTACGGCATTCTCTTCGGCACGCCGGTCGTTCCGCCGTTCGCCGCCCTCGCCGTGGGCGCCCTGGCGACCGCCGCTGCCCTCTACCGTGCCAACCGGCCCGACTGGATGCTCCGCTCATGGCCAGAGCCGGGTGCGATTCCGAGGCTCGAGCGCGATGGCGGCTGAGGCTAGTGGGGCCCGGGTGATCGCGCTGCGCTGCAGTGCGTGTCACGGCGCGCTGCCGGCGGCATCGAACGACGTCGCGTTCCGCTGTCCGCAATGCGGGCGCGCCTGGGAGATCATCGGCGGCGTCCTGCGGGAGCGGCCATCCGCCTTCGTCGCGCCGCCGCCCAGCCCTCGACACCCGATCCTCTACCTGCCCTACTGGAGCTTCCCGGTCTCGGCGAAGGCGACGCCGTCGGGATTCCAAGAGGAGAGCCACCTCAAGGCCCGCGACCGCGCGGCCAAATTCGAGCGCGCGTTCGTCTCCGCCTTCTCGATCTACCGGCCGACCTACGTGGGGGAATGGGGACTCGTTTACACCCGGCTGCCCCCGAAGTGGCAGACCCGCACCGGTCACGGTCCCCGGGCGCCCGGCGCCACGATCTCCGGTTTCGACGCCCGGAAGCTGGCCGCGCTCTACATCCTGGGTGAGATCGACCGCGCGGCGGATATCGGCTCGCTGGAGATCGAGCTCGATGTCGGCGAGCCCGAGCTCTGGGCCATCCCGTGCTACGACCTGGGCGAAGGTATCCGCTGTCCCTGGAGCCGCGCCGAGCTTCCGGTCGGCGCGCTCGACGATGTCGCCGAGATCCGCCGGGTCACCCAGCGGCTCGAGGCGTAGCCGTCGCCAGCCGCCCGTTAGAGCTGGACGTTCCCGCCGGACCCGGTGCCCGACCCCCGGGGATAGAGCGCCGAAACGGCGCGGCCTCGCTCGTACTCCGAGCCCAGCGTGTCCGCCGCCCGCATGTACTCGACGCGGAGCTCCTCGTCGAGCTCGTAGCCGCGAGCGATCGTGACGAGCAGCCTGGAGAGCTCGTGGTCCGAGGAGATCCCGGCAGCCAAGCGGAGCACCGCGCGCAACGTCGCCTTCGAGGCGTCGCCGCGGATGACCAGCGGCCTGAGCACCCGCGCCAGCTCGTAGTCCGAGCTGATCGAGCGCGCCGCACTCAGGTACGCCGCCGGCAGCCGCTCCTCGACCGGGTACATCGACGCCACGTCGATCAGCAGCTCCGCCAGCTCGTAATCCGAGCCGATCTCCTGCGCCGACTCCAGCGCCCGGTCCAGAAACTCCTCGTTCGGGGGACCCTGCTTGATCGCCGTGTCGATCACGCGTCGAGTCTCGTAGTCCGAGCTGATCGACTCCACCGCGTCGAAGAACGACGCCACCATACTGCCATCCAGCGGGCGGCGGCTAATCACCTCTATCAGCAGCTCCGCCAGCTCGTAGTCCGAGCTGATCTCCGTCGCCAAGCGCAGGATCTGGTGAGCCAGTTCCTGGCTCAGCTCATCGCGATCCAGGATCGCCGAGAGGACGCGGCGCTGCTCGTAGTCGGATCCTATCGAGCTCGACGCCTCCACGTACGCGATTCTCACCGACTCATCCAGCGGGTGGTTCCGCGCGATCGCGATCAGCAGTTCGGCCAGCTCGTAGTCCGACCCGATGTCCCGACCCACCTGGCGCACGATGTCACGTACCTGCTCCGGCCGCAGATCCCGCTGGCTCAGCAGAACGGTGTAGTATTTGCGCGCCACGTAGTCGCTGGCGATATGCGAGACTTCCTGCATCAGGGCGTCGACGCCGCCCCGCTCCAGGATGCTCGTCGCACGCTCCTCCGCCAGGTACCCGGCGCGCCGGAACAGCACCAGCAGAATGTCGGACAGCCACGCCTCCGCTGCCGCGTCGAAGTCCCGTTCGTCGCCGTTCACATACCAGCGACGCTCCAGCCGGCCGTCGCGCTGGCGCAGCGTCGCTCGCTTCGATGAACGGCCCTCCGTTTCCTCGATCTCCAGTTCGCCGCCCGACGAGATGCCGACGACCCGGGTAAAGCGGTCGTCGAACTCGAGGTCGCCGTGCAGCTCGAATTCGAGCTCGCACCTGCCGCGCTCGACCTTGATCCGCCAGTCGTCGTCCTCGACGTTGATCGAGGTCGACGTGCCGTGGCCCTCGCCAAGCCAATCGCACGACTGTACCCCGGCAGGCACCGCGGCCGGCTCCTCGTTCACCGGCCCCCGCCCCCTCGCGTCGCGGTCGACCGCGAGAGCCGGGCGCGCCACGCCGTCGAGCTCCGCGGCCCGCTGGGCCGGCGACGCCCTCTCCGCCGTGTCGTCCCGGGACTCCGCCTCGGGCGTGGGACCCTCGGCCCGCGCCTCGGGCGTCGCCGCCGCCACCGGCAGCGTGAGGCCCAACGCCACCAGCCAGACCGACACCACCACGCGGATCGTCAACGCGCGACGCGCCCGCGAGCCGTCGAGCACGGCCCGGACCCGGTCGCCGAGTCGCGAGGGCCGCGCCATCGCCACGGTCGCCAGCGCCGGGAGCGGCCGCTCCTTCAGCGAGCGGGCCATCTCGACCAGGTGGCCGGCGTACTCGGAGGCCCGGGACCCCGACAGCAGGACCTCGTCGTCGCAGGCCAGCTCGCGCTCGACCCGCAGCCGGGCCGCCGCCAGCCAGGCCAGCGGGTTGAACCAGTGGAGGGCGCAGACCAGCCGGGCCAACAGTTGGGTCAGGTAGTCGAACCGCTTGATATGGGCCAGCTCGTGGAGCAGCACGGCGCGAATCCGGGACTCGGGCCACTCCTCGATGTCGGCGGGCAGGAGGATCGCCGGATCGACCACGCCCCAGGTCATCGGCATGCAGCGGCCGCGGCAGCGAAGCAGCCCGACCCGGCGCCCGATCCCCATCCGGCCACGAAGCTCCTCCAGCACGCTGACCGCCCGACCGTGCCCCAGCCGTTCGGCCCGCCGGCCCAACAGCCACGTCCGGATGAGCGCCAGACCGATCGCGCCGCACGACACGAGAGCCCCGGCCAGCCAGATCGCTACCAGCCACGTCATCCAGGTGAAGTCTCCGGCCCGGCCGCCAGCCGCGGTCGCCGAAGCGGCCTCCGCCGTGACAGCGTCCGCTGTCGCGGCCGACGCCTCGCCGCGTGCGTTACCCGCCGACGCCGTCCATGCTCGGTCGGGAGCGGGGTCCGACACGGCATCGGCCGGCGCGGCGATCTTCGTCTCGCGCGCCGAGGCGGCCGTCAGCGCCGGCGCGTCAGCCAACTCCACCGACGCCGTGGCCGGCGTCTGACGACCCACCGTCGCCGGAACAGGCACGTCCCAGCGCGGAACCAGCGCGGTCAGCGCCGGCACGACCAGCACGGCACCGATCGCCACGCTCCACACCAGGTGCCGCAGCGACGCCGACGCCGACCGCAACGCGGCATTGATCCCCAACGCCGCCAGCAGCAGAACGCTGACCTTCAGCGTCGCCAGCAGGATCACCCCCGTCAGCGCGTGACCGTCGAGAAACGTCCGAACGAATTCAACCATCGACATAGCTCTACCGTCCTTCTCGTCTGGCCTGCTCGATCAATTCCGCCAGCCGCGCCAGCTCGTCTCCCGACAGTTCCTCCGCCGACATGTCCAGAAACGCCGCCATCGCCTTCTCCGGCGACCCGTCGAAGAACGTCCGCACCAGACGCTTCATCGCCGACTCCCGCGCTTCCGCCGCCGGCACCGTCGGCCGGTAGACGTAGCGCTGCCCTTCCTGCTCGTGCGTCAGGTGGCCCTTCTCCTCCAGGATCCGCAGCAGCGCTCGCACCGCCGAATAGCTCGGCGGGTCCGGTAGCGCTTCCTGGACTTCCGCCACGCCGGCCCGCCCGCTCGCGTAGATGATGTCCATGATCTGCCGCTCGCGGCGGCTCAACTCGGCGTACGGCGTCTCGCTCATCTCGAACCCATCTCCCAGAGGCCGCGGGACCTGCGGCGCGGTGGATGCTGGCGAATTAGCGATGCTAAAATTATAGCATCCCGCCTTTCTGTCAAGCTCCCCCTGTCCTGACCTCAACCCTACGGGGCCGGGCGGGCTCGTGATTCTCCCGGCCGGCCGTTGGACTCAGGCCTCGACTCCTTCCTGTTCGAGGCGGGCGTTGAGTCTTCGCACCACGTCGGTGAGGTGGGTGAGCAGCCCCTCGACCAGGTCGAAGTGGTCACGCATCAGGTCGAAGAAATCGTCGCGCTCGATGACGAGGGCGCGGGTGTGTTGGGTGGCGGTGGCGGTGAACTCGCGGGGCCGGGCATCGATCAGGGTCAGCGTACCGACCGTTTCGCCACGATCGGCGGTGAAGGCGAGCTCGCCCTGACGGATCGCGTGGACCTGGCCGGACACGATGAAGAAGAGCTCGGAGCCTTCCTCGCCTTCGGCGAAGAGCTCGGTGTCTTTCTCGTACTCCCGCTCCCGCGTGATCGCGGCGATCTTGGCCAGGCCTTCGGTTCGAACCTCGGAGAAGATCTCCACATCACGAAGGAAATCGGCACGTTCGATCAGCTTGAGCATCTTGTCCTTGTCCTCGCTGAGAAGGGACGACAGGGTCCTGTCCAGTCCGGGTAGTGGGTGCAGGTGATAGGGTTCCCGAAGCTCGATTGCCAAGTCCGGTTCGACTTCCGCCGCTGCCGCGGCCACGGCGGCGATCCACGGCTGGTCAGTCTGGGTCGCCAGGCGCTGCAGGGTGTCGTCGCGGCTCTCGTCCACGACTTCGTCGAAAAGAGCGTGGCCCCGACGCGCACGATCCTCCAGGGAGAGGTCGGGATCGGCCAACGGCCCGACGAAACGCCGCTGCCGCAGGGGGAGCGTGTTCTCCAACAGTTCGAATCCCGCCGAGCGCATCGATTCCGAGCCTGAGGTCAGACCTTGATAGACGGCCAGGATGTCGCGCAGCGGATGCATCAGCCCCAGCACGCGCGTCGTCCGCTCCAGCGCATCGGCCTCGGCTTCTCGCAGCACGCGGCCCAGCAGTCCGTTCGGAGTGATCGCGGCCCGGTCGACGACGTGCTGGTAGCCGGTCCGGGTCTCCAGCTCGAGAGCGGACTCCAGTCGGTTGTCGTCGAAGCTCAGATCGTCGCGGTTGCGGCGCAGCCGGTTGAGCGTCTTGAGTATGGCCAGCCGAATGCGAGGCGGCACCTGGGGTAACGCGCCGATCAATACGTCGACATCGCGGGACCCCGCCGAATCGTAGAAGATCGCCGGAATGCTGGCGCGAACCTCCATCGGCACGTCGCGATCGAGGAGCACGTCGACCAGCTGGTCGCGGATCGACTTCCGGTAGCCCGCCAGCGCCGCCTTCACCTCGGCCCGGCTCTCGCCGCAGCAAAGATGCGAGAGGAGGATCGGCACCAGCTTCGGATCCTTGACCCGAGCGGCGGCCTGCACAGCCGCGCGGCGTACGTCGGCCTCGGTGTCCTGGAGCAGCGAGATGAGGGAGTCTCGCAGGCGCTTGCCGTTCACGGTCGCGCCGATCGCCTCGGCGGCGAGTCGACGTTCGCGGGCGGCGTCGGGCCCATCCTGTCGCGCGGCCATCTCGCGGATCAGACCCGCGGCGACCTCGGCGCGATCGGAATCGGCATGCTGGGCCAGGCAGGACAGCGCCGCCGCCCTGACCCCCGGCTCTTCGGAGCGCATGAACTCTTCCATCGTCTCCATGGGCGGCAGGTCACCGAAGTTGCAGACGAAATTGATCGCTTCGGCACGAACCTCCATCGCCGGATCATCGAGGAGGGCGCGGGGGGCGGCCATCGGGACCTCGGACGCCGAGCCGTAGAGGGCCCGGAGGGTTCGGGCGCGGACGCGGCGCGAGGAGTGTTCGAGCAGCTCCTGCGTGTGACGGACGATCTCGCGCTGGTCGACATCCTCGAGTAGCGCGAGCGCGTAGAGTACTTCGTTCTCGTCCTCGCTCTCCAACGCCGCGATGAGCTCCTCCCGGGTCCTGGCGTCCAGATGCTGGACGATCAGCTCGTCGGCCTCCACATCGCGTGTGCGAATCAGCCGCCGCACCGAGCTGCGGAACTCACGACGCATCGCCACCGTCACGCCCATCCAGAGCGCGATCATCAAAGCCGCTACGATCGCCATCTCGCGAAGCCCGAAGGCGAAGATCGAGGTCGCCACCAGGACGAGGACCCCGCCGACCCCGGTGCCTCCACGGTAGACGACCATGTCGACCAGCGGCTTGCCCCGGTACTTGATGTCCGACGGCAGCGGCAGGAAGAGAAGCTCGCGGGTCGACTGGTCGAGGGAATAGCGCAGCGAGCCCTCCGCCCCTTTCGCCAGGGCGGCGGTCCACAGCCCCGGATGCAGCAGGATGCCGATCGAGCCGGTGAGCAGGCCTATCGGCAACAGCAGCAGGGCTACCGCGAGCCCGAAGACGCGCAGCACCAGGCTCGTCAGCAGCAGCTGGATCAAGACCGAGGTGACGTTGAGTGCGGCGAAGAACCGTCCGTAGAACTCGGTCTTCGCATCTTCGCCGGGCACGAACAGTTCGATCGCCTTGTTGAACTGCCAGTCGACGACCGTGGAGACGATGATCGTCAGGCCCAGGATGTAGGCGATCGTCCGCAGATGCGACGATTCCCTCAGCAGGCGCCACGCGCCCGCCGGCGGCTGATCTTCCTCGATCGCCGGACGAGGCCTCACCGGCTCGGTCCGCTGGTCGATGTAGACGAGCAGCAGGGCACAGAGCCCCAAGATGCTTACGCTGACCAGCAACAGATTCTCGCTGCCGACTACGGTGGCCAGCGTCCCGGAGATCGCGCTGCCCGCCACGCCGCCTATGATTCCGCCGGCGCCCACGAGGCCGAAGAGCCGCCTGGCCTGCGCGGTGGTGAACAGCTCGTTGGCGACGAGCCAGAACTGCGACACGAGGAGAAGGGGATAGAGCTTCGCCCATATGTAGAAGGCGCCCGAGGCGAACAGCGTACCCGCTTTGAGCACCCACCAGAAGATCACCAGGTTCGAGGCCAGAAACGCGAAGGTGCCCAGAATCAGCGCCTGCCGCCCGATCCGATCGGCGTAGCGCGAGTAGAAGGAGATGATGAAGCCGACGAAGATGGCGGTGGCGATATAGACGTACGGCAGGTTGTCGGCGCCCAACCGCTCGACGAAGAGCGAGTTGCGGACCGGCTTGATGACGTAATACGAGGTGATGACGAGGAAGAAATAGAACGACATGAGGCTGACCCGGCCGAGCTCGCCAGGTCGCAGCCCCGTCAGTGACATCAGCTTCCGCTTCAGCGCTTTTATCATCGATACCCGAATCACTACGAAAAAGAACCTGTGGTGGAAAGCGCCGGACTTTAAACAAGCGGGGGACAACAGGTGTTTCCGCCCCGGTGGCTGCCCGCCGTCCAGAGCGGGAAACGGGCGCTTTGACGCCGCGCCCCGTGCCCCGATCTCTCGGCCTGGCGGCCGCGTTCTCCACCCGGTTGCGATGCCGGGCCAGCGCTGTCGAACGCCCCAGCCGCTGTAGCGGCCCTGTGGCCGCACAGCGCGCGGAGCCCCGCAGACCTCCGCTCGCTGCTGTTGCACGCCCATCTGGAGGCGTTCGAAGAAGGGTCAGCGAGGACCGACGGGGAGTGATGCCGAGCCGTCCTCCTCCCGGCAACGCTGGCGACGCGCCGGCCCATCCCCTATGCTGATACGTAGCTCCGGTGACCAGCTTCCCGACGCCGACAGGCCGAGATGACCGAAATCCCCGACTCTTCAGACAAGTCCCGACCCGAGATACCGCTCAGCGCCCGTGGCATCGTGGCGGCGCACGAGGCGCTCAAGGCGCACCTGTTCGAGACGCCGCTGCTGCCGTCACCGCGCCTGTTCGACAGCACCGGCGCGCACGTCTACCTGAAGGCGGAGAACATCCAGCGAACCGGGTCGTTCAAGGTCCGGGGCTCGGTGAACAAGCTGCGCAAGCTGGTGGAGAGCGGCGCGGTGCCCGAGGTGACGGCGGCGTCGGCCGGCAATCACGCCCAGGGCATGGCGTACGCGGCGACCCGACTGGGCATCGAGTGCGTGATCTTCATGCCCGAAGACGCCCCGCTGGCCAAGCGGCGCAACACCGAGGAGCTGGGCGCCCGGTTGGAGATCGTCGGCGCGAACTACGACGAGTCGCGGGCCGCGGCGCTCGAGTACGCGGACCAGCACGACAGCACCTTCATCGATGGGTTCGACGACTGGGACGTGATCGAGGGTCAGGGCACCATCGGCGTCGAGCTGGCCGGGACGCTGGGTGACCGGGCCCCCGACTACGTGCTGATACCTGCCGGCGGCGGCGGCTTGATGGCCGGTGTGCTCTTCTACCTGAAGGAGATCTACGGCGACAGGACCAAGGTGATCGGCATCCAGTCGGATCGGGCCCCGGCCCTGATGCGCTCGCTGCAGCGCGCCCGGGCGGGTGACGGCTCCGACGCGCTGCCCCTCGATGTCGCCACCCAGCCGACGATCGCCGACGGCGTTCGCGTCGGACAACCGGGGCAGCGTCCTTTCGAGGTAATCCGGCGGCTGGCCGACGGCGTGATCTGCGTGGGCGAGGAGGCGGTCTACGACGCCATCGTCTTCCTCTACGAGCACGCCCGGCTCGTGGTGGAGGGCGCCGGCGCGCTGGGGGTCGCCGCGCTGATGTCCGAGGCGATCGAACCCGAGCCCGACTCGCTGGCGGTCGTGCTGCTCAGCGGTGGCAACGTAGACCTCCGCGCCATGCAGAAGCTGGTGACGTCCTATCTATATAAGAGCGGCCGCCGGATCGTTCTGCGGATCAAGGTGAAGGACCTGCCCGGTCAGCTGACCCGCGTCCTCGACATATTCGAGCGGGCGCGGATGAACGTGGCGGAGATCGAGCAGCCGCCGATCCTCGGCAAGCCGCTCTCCCCCGAGTACACGGTCTTCGACCTCTGCGTCGAGACGGAAGGCGAGCGGCAGATCTCGCTCATCATGCGGATGCTGGACGAGGAACGGGAGCGGATGCGCGAGGAGGGGGTGGAACCGTTCGAGGTTTTGCAACGCTAGTCTGCCCGGGACCGCTGAACCTCCAACATCCAACGTCCAGCGTCCAACTAATCGCCAAACCCCGTCATTGGGCCTTGGGCGCAGTGGGCTAGCCGAGGCCAACCGCGGCGCTGGCTGAACGGCTCCCAGTTCACCAGATCGTGTCCCACCTCCGGGAACATCCGCACGGCAAAGTCCGGGTGACTTCCGGCCGCGAGCCCTTCCAGCCAACCGCGTGCGGCTCGATGGAGCGGGTAGGCTCGGGTCTTCCCCAAACTGTGCGGTCGCGGTACATCGTATCCCGGATCTGGACGGTCAACGATCTGAGAGCTGCCGTAACTCGCTCTGTAATTGTCCATCTACTATAACGTTTGGGATCATGTGCCGCATGGCACACCCGTTGCCAAACAGGAGCAGAGGCGGTAAGCGTTGCTGAACACCGTCTTCGACAGCTCCTCCGGTCGGTGGCATTCAGCCGCGATCGCGGCGGTGACAGCCGCATTTCGCTCGGAACGAAGGCGAAGAAGCGAATCGGCATGCCACGGACCTGGGTCCGGTTTCGCGGTTCGATGCGAGACCGATAGATACGGAGAAGGCCCTAATGAGGAACTTCCTGAACGACATTCGCTACGCGCTCCGCGGCCTTCACAAACAGCCCGGCTTCACCGCCGTGATCGTGGTGACGCTGGCTCTCGGGATCGGCTCCACCAGCGCCATCTTCAGCGTGGTGAACGGCGTTCTGTTGAAGCCGCTCCCCTACCCGGAACCGGATCGCCTCGTACGGATCTGGGACGCGAGCGGCCGCTTCGGTCTCACCGAGCCGGAGTACATCGCGTTTCGGCAGTCCTCCGGTCCCCTGAGCTCCCTCGCCATCTCGGTACCGTGGCAGGTGGACCTCACCGCCGAGGGGTGGGAGCCGGAACGGCTCCCGATGGCTTTCGTGAGCTCGGAGTTCCTGTCGACGCTCCGGGTCGCCCCAGCGATCGGTCGTGACTTCACGCGACAGGACATGGATCCGAACGCGGACCCGGTGACCATCCTGACGGACGGACTGTGGCGGCGGCGCTTCGGGGGCGAACCGCAGATCGTCGGCCGAACCATCACGCTCAATGATCGGGCCGTCAGGGTGGTCGGGATTCTCCCTCCCGAATTCGAATACCCGGGCGCCGCCACCGCGCTCCTGCTCCCCTATTTCCTGAACGAGTCGAGCCCGAACACGAGCGATCGGTTCCTGGTGGCCGTGGGCCGCCTGTTGCCGGGAGTGACACCCGAGCAGGCTCGCATCGCTCTCGAAGAGATGAACGAGCGGTACAGGGAACGAGCCGAGCGCCTGTACGGGAAGTACAACAACACCGAGACCTTCCACGTGGTGCCGCTGCGCGACGAATTGGTTGGAGCCGCTCGACGGGCGCTCTGGCTGCTGCTGGCGGCTGCCGGGTTCGTGCTGCTCATCGCCTGTGGCAACATCGGAGGGATGCTGGTGGTCCGCGGCGAGACCCGGATGCGGGACATGGCCATTCGACGTGCGCTGGGAGCGGGATGGGGCCAGCTGGTGCGGCAGCTCCTTACAGAGAGCCTGCTGCTGGCGGCGCTGGGCGGTGTGGCGGGGATCCTGCTGGCGACCTGGGGTACCGAACTGCTCACCGCCGTGGCGGCCGCCAGCGTTCCCCGACTCGATGAGATCTCGGTGGACGCCCGGGTCCTGGCCTTCGGGACCGTTCTCGTTCTTCTGGTGGGCGTGGCCGCGGGAGCGCTGCCGGCGTTCCGGCTGGGGAGCGGGCTGGAGGCGCGGCTGCGCGCCGGCGGCGAGCGTGCCGGAGCGGGGATCGGGCGATCGCGCTTGCGACGCGCGCTCGTGACCTCAGA
>JABAHS010031392.1_pt2 | contig 63344 bp, 55 predicted proteins | sample 7062111 | NCBI WGS metagenome assembly JABAHS01 (sample SAMN14534600, study PRJNA622989) | marine sediment metagenome | biome: marine biome [ENVO:00000428]; feature: marine pelagic biome [ENVO:01000023]; material: deep marine sediment [ENVO:00002113]; isolation source: pool of 4 deep marine... | reverse complement strand
CGTTGATGCACTTAAAAGGAAGTGTGACCAGTCATGGTCTACAGATCCATTAAGTGGAACATATGCTGCACCGACGCCACCATTGTAGACAAGGCTTCCTGAGAGATGTAGAACTTGCTCAGATAGTTCCGGTACCAGCGGAGGCAGTGTGGTGTCATAGCCAATTCCAAGTATATGCAGCCAGCCGCCGTTGTCGTTCAGGGCGGCTCCACTTTTTGCCGGCCACATACGGATAATCGTATAGTTTGGCACGAAGCCTGCGGGGCAAATCTTTGGAAAGGCAAGAGATAAAAGGAATTCCTGGAAGTTTCTTACCGTCTTTGGTTCGTCGGGGTAGCTATAATAGGTCCAGGCGAACGTGTAGTTCATAGCATACATTTCATCTTCATACACAAGATTGTTGAAATATAAGGTGATGTCGAACTCTTCCAGGTTTTCGAATCCACTTTCGTTAGCTCTTGACCAGAAGGCTTTCATGCCATACCCTGTGTCGGCTAACTTAAGGTCTGCGCCCATTTGAATTGCGCTGTCGTTACCGTAGACATCGAACCCGCGCCAGATGTACTTGCTTTGATAGGTCAGGTCCACAGTTCCGCTTACCCCGCCATCCTGAGCCTGAGCCAGAAGTCCTGTACTAAACAAGAAAACGACAGTTAGTAAAATTGCTTTTTTCTTCATACTCGTCTCCTTTTAAAAAATTTTCCTTAAATTTACCCTTTTACTACACTGAAACTTCTATCTGACTCACTATTAAACGACTTATAGTTATTACAGAAGTTTATCGGTATACAGCCTCAAATCAAATAAAAAATAGTGTTTTTTTTATTTTTTTTGCAGGTTTTTTGGCTTAAAAAAGGCCGAAAGAGTGGGTTTTGAGGCGTATGTAAATAAATTTCGACAGTTATGTGGATCCGGCATATAATATAGTCAATGTGTGATGAGAAGAGCAGTAAAAGTCTGTTCAGCCGGTCTGAAGAGGTGAATATAGATTCTGCGGCACCTCTTGCAGTTCGGATGAGACCGAGAAAACTGGATGAGTTTCTTGGCCAGAGACACTTTCTTGGGCCTGATAGGTTGCTAACGAGGATGCTGGAGGCCGACAGGCTTAGCAGCCTGATATTTTACGGTCCCCCGGGTGTTGGCAAGACCTCCCTTGCACGTGTGATTGCGAATTACACGAAGGCCAAATTCCACTATCTCAGCGCGCCTGCGGCCAGCGTAAAAGACATTCGCCAGATTATCGCCGGCGCTAGGGACAGGCTTACCGCCGACGGGAGGCGAACGGTTCTTTTTATGGATGAAATCCACCGTTTCAATCGTGCTCAGCAGGATGTTTTGCTGGATGACGTCGAATCGGGGATTTTAATACTGATAGGGGCCACTACCGAAAATCCTTTTTTCTCGGTCAATTCGCCATTGATTTCGCGCAGCACGGTGTTTCATTTTGAGCCGCTTAGCGGAGAGGATATTTTAAAACTTCTTAAGACCGCTATTGCCGATTCTGAGCNNTAAGACCGCTATTGCCGATTCTGAGCGGGGTCTTGGTGAATTTGATATCCATGCGGACAAGAAGGCACTGGAATTTCTGGCTGTTATGAGCGATGGTGATGCCCGCAGGGCACTTACAGCTTTAGAAGTGGGCGTATTGTCACAGGCAGCACGCAAGGGGGTAAAAAAAATTAAATTTAATCTGAAAGTCGCGGAAGAGTCGATACAACAAAAAGCGATCGACTATGATGGTACAGGAGATACGCATTACGACCTGGCAAGCGCTTTTCAGAAGAGTATGCGGGGCAGCGACCCTGATGCCACGGTTTACTGGCTTGCCCGGATGATAGCGGGAGGTGAGGAAACGCGTTTTATTGCGCGTCGGATTGCTGTATGCNNGGATTGCTGTATGCGCGGCGGAAGACGTTGGAAATGCCGATCCAATGGCAACGGTTTTGGCAGCGGCCGCGGTTCAGATATCGGAATTTGTCGGGCTGCCGGAGGCACAACTAGCGCTGGCCCAGGCAGCTATATATGTAGCTTGTGCGCCAAAATCAAATGCGTCAGCTTCAGCGGTTTGGAAGGCAATGGCCGATGTGAAAAATGAGCCCACCAAGCCAGTGCCAAAACATCTAAAGGACAGTCATTACGCGGCAGCTAAAAAAATGGGTTTTGGAACCGGTTACAAGTATCCACACAGTTTTAAGGATGGTTTTGTGGCGCAGGAGTACCTGCCGGGGGCGCTGGAGACACCATATTACGTTCCCAAGGAAATAGGTCACGAAAAAAAAATTAAGGATTATTTACAAAAGCTTCAAAAATTGTTACAAAATAGCAGACCTGTCAGGAAGAATACAGGTAATAAGGATAGCTAAATGGACAAGGAGCGGTTGCGTGTGAAGTTACAGAAGTGCCTGCTTGAGATGGGCGAGAAGGAGCGGAGCGAAAAAAGCCAAAAAGCATGCCGGAACCTGGTTTCTACACCACAATTTCAAAGTGCGTCAACGGTTATGATGTATTTATCGCTGCCGCACGAGGTTGATACATCGGAAGTAGTCCTTTATGCCTGGCAGCTCGGTAAAACGGTGGTAGTTCCAAAGATTTCGTGGCAGCAAAGGCATATGATACCGGTCCAGATAAATTCTTTGGAGACGGGTTTTTCGACTGAAGTTGCGGGCCTTCGTAATCCGGTAACAGGCGTGCCGACGCCTATTGAAGAGATTGATTTGGTGGTAGCCCCGGCGTTAGGTTTTGACAGGAAGGGCAATCGTCTTGGACGAGGCGCTTCCTTTTATGACAGGTTTTTTGCAAATGAGCAGCTTAAAGCGACAAGATGCGGCTTTGCTTTCGCAGAGCAGTTAGTTGACTCGGTACCGGTTGAAGAGCGTGATGAGCCGGTAGATTTTTTAGTGACTGATAAGGAAGTATTATATTTTAATTCCGATAAAGAGAATCGGGAAAAAGGAGAATAAAGTGGCTCGTTATCCTTCCAACTCATATGGGCGGCGAAAAGGCCGAAATCTAAGATGGGTATATGGCATTTCAGCTTTGTTTATTATCGCCGGTGTGATTAGTTTTATTTATGGTTATCCATTCGGGACAAACGAAGAAACTTCCGGAGGTTTAGCAAATATAAATGTGAAGAATAAAGCTACAACTTTGCCGGTTGTGGTACCGAATAAAAAAACGGAAGAGCAGAAGATATCGCCCAAAAGAACTGTAGAAACGGAGATAACACCCAAAAGTACGGTAGAACCGGAGATAACTACCAAAACCGCCGTAGAACTGGAGAAGCCGGTAGTCATACCTAAGCCCACAACCGAACCCAATCCCAAAGTAACTGAACTTATTGACGAAGCTATGTCGCTTGTTAATGCGACGCCGAGCAGGATTATAGAAGCACGCGACAGGCTGAACGAAGCATTTTCAATGCCCATGAATAATGTGCAGCAAGCTGTTATTAAACGCAAGCTTTCCGAGCTTGCCGACAAATGGCTGTTTAGCAGGAGCGTTTATCCTCAGGATAGATTTTGCAGCGATTATCAAGTCAGTCCTGGTGATTTACTTCAGACAATCAGTAGTAAAAATAAAGTGCCGTGGGAGATTCTTCAGACAGTTAATAATATAAGTCGTCCCGAGTTGCTGAGGGCGGGACAGATGATAAAAGTCATCCACGGTCCGTTTCATGCCAAGGTGTATCGTTCGACTTTCACGTTGGATGTGTATCTTCAAAACACTTTCGTTCGAAGTTTTCGTGTGGGTCTTGGTAAGGATGGCAAGGAGACGCCGACAGGACTTTGGAGCGTTAAGCAGGGCGGTAAACTGATAAAGCCGCCCTGGTCTGACCCTGTAACGGGCAAACTACTTCACTACGGTGACGAGGGCTATGCTTTGGGCTCAAGGTGGATAGCACTAGACGGTCTGAAGGGAGATTCCAAAGGCAGGACCGGTTTTGGCATTCACGGCACCATAGAGCCGGAGACAATCGGTACTAAATGTTCAAATGGGTGCATTCGTCTGCACAACGGTGACGTCAAAAAGGTCTATGATTTATTGACGGAGGTTCATTCTCTCGTCAGAGTTATAGACTAATAAAAACAAGGGAGTTTTTTTGGCTGTATCGAAGAACCAAAGGATGGTTACGTTCGGCCAAAGCTCGAACACACAGTTGGAGCATCAACTTTTTTCTTTATGCTGTTATGTTGTTGTGTGCTTAATGTGTTTCGTTCCCAAAATACACCATTGTGATAGCCTTGAATTTTTGTTTCAAGTTGGGCCAAATAAAGGCGTTTTGCGGCGAGGAGGCAGTATTCTTTTTCGATTTCGATTCCGAGGAATCTGCGATTTAGTTTCCTGGCCGTTACAATGCTGCTGCCGACACCCATAAACGGGTCAAAAACGAGGTCGTTTTCATTTGTACTTGCCAGGATTAATTTCGCCAGTAGTTTTTCAGGTTTTTGAGTAGGATGGTCCGTATTTTCCGGCATCGACCAGAAAGGTACTGTTATGTCGTTCCACAAATTTGACGGATGTGTCAGGCGAAACTGGCCGTCAGACGAATCCTGCCAGTCTTTTGGTTCACCTTTTGTGTCGGTATATGGTGCGATGACTCTGCGTTTTAATTTTACATCAGAGACATTGAACGTATAGTCATCTGAAACAGTGGCGAACCAGATGTCTTCTGAGGCATTTTTCCAGTTTGTTTTTGAACCTCTGCCTTTTTCTCTCTCCCAGGTAATTCGATTACGGACTTTCAGGTATTTTTCCAGGACGAGATGAATAGCTGTTGATGAGTACCATTCTGAGCATACATAGACCGATGAATCGTTCCTGAGTGTCGGTATTAACTTAACCAGCAGGCTTTCGAACCATTCGGCGTATTTGGTGATGCTCTTTTTTCTAAAGGTGGCGGAGTTGAATGTTTTTGTAAGATTGTAGGGCGGATCTAATATCAGCAGGTCAACAAAACTGTTTGGCAAATAATCAAGAACTTGATAAATGTCCTGGTTTACTATTCTATTGTCAATGTTATCTATTTCAGCAGGTTCGGAAATCTTTGTTAAGTCCGGACCAAAGCGATGTCTTTCTGTTTCGTTAATGGTTATCGTTCTATTTCTCTTCGCTCGGACCTTATTCATGATGTTGTTTTTATGCCGGTTCTTTTTTTGCTCTTTTTTTGGCGGTGAACAGGTCGGCTTTGCCTTCGACGATATCGCGGGTGATTACATATTTTGCGCTCTTGGGCTCTTCCGGCAGTTGATACATCAAGTCAATCATCAACTCTTCAGTGATGGCTCGCAATGCCCTGGCGCCGGTATCCCGCTTGAGCGCTTTCTGTGCCAGCGCGTGCAGCGCATCATCTGTAAATTCAAGCTCGGCATTCTCCATCTCGAAGAATTTTTGATACTGTTTTTGCAGGGCATTTTTCGGTTTGGTCAGTATGTCTATAAGGGCGTCTTCATCGAGGGCTGAGAGTGTTGTAATCACGGGAAGTCTTCCGACCATTTCAGGAATCATTCCATACTCGATGATATCTTCCGGTATGACCTGACCGATTATATCGCTGTACTCGGTTTTTTCATCTGTTTGACCGGCCAGTTCCGAATCGAAACCGATCATTTTTTTGCCGAGCCGTTTCTTGATAATATTTTCCAGACCTATGAAAGTGCCGCCACATATAAAAAGTATCTGTGTGGTGTCAATTTGTATGTAGGATTGTTCGGGGTGTTTTCTTCCGCCTTGCGGCGGGACGTTGGCTGTAGTTCCTTCGAGCATCTTTAACAGTGCCTGCTGGACTCCTTCTCCGGAGACGTCACGGGTAATCGAGATGTTGTGGGATGTTTTTCCGACTTTGTCAATTTCATCAATGTAGACAATTCCTCGCTGTGCGGCTTCTATGTCATAATCGGCGGATTGCAAAAGTCTCAACAGGAAGTTTTCAACGTCTTCACCGACATAACCGGCCTCTGTAACGGTTGTTGCATCACATATTGCAAATGGGACATGCAATTTGCGGGCGAGTGTGCGGGCAAGCAGTGTTTTGCCGGAACCGGTCGGGCCGATTAAAAGAACGTTGGATTTGTCTATTTCAACATCACTGTCGTCACTGTCAGTGTGCAGAAGCCGTTTATAGTGGTTGTGCACTGCAACAGAGAGATATTTTTTGGCGTGTTCCTGGCTGATTACATATTGGTCGAGATATTCTTTTATTTCTTTGGGCCTGGGAATTTCTTTGGGTGCAATTGCCGGTCTGCTGAGGTGTTTGCGGTCCTGCCGAATGATGTTGTGGCACAGTTCGACACATTCCGGGCAGATAAATACGTTATTTGGGCCCTCTATGAAAGGCTCAGATCGACTTCCAGCCCGGCCGCAGAAGCTACAAATCGCTTTATTTTTTTTATTGTTTGAGCGCTTGGCCATTTTTTTGTTCCTGTTCAGAAGTAAATATCGGTTTTTATATTGTATATGTTTATATTATAGTGCATCTTGGCTATTTGTTCAAAGCTTAATTACTTATCTCAATATCCTATTTCCAAAGGGATTTTTATTAATAGGGGCGGCAGGAAAATAAATTCCGCGTATTTTTCGGGCATAATGTCTCGTTGGATGACTATACAGTCTCTGGTGAAATCGAGGGCAAAATGTGGTTTTTATTTGTGGGATAAAAAGGTTGCAAAATTTGCTTCCCGGCTTTAGAATCATGTTTTCTGCATATTTTTGAAAGGTTTGATAAATGAAGTATGACGTAGCTGATTTATCATTGGCACCGGAGGGCAAGAATCGTATTTTATGGGCTGATAATGACATGCCGGCCCTGGCGGCTATTCGCAAGCGATTTGCAAAGAGCAAACCGTTAAAGGGTAAAAACGTTTCGGCTTGCTTGCATATAACTGCCGAAACGGCTAATCTTGCCAGGACTCTGAAAGCCGGTGGGGCGAATGTTGTGCTCTGTGCATCCAATCCGCTGAGCACTCAGGACGATGTGGCGGCATCGCTGGTGAAGGATTTTAAGATAGCGGTCTTTGCCATCTGCGGGGAAAATCGCGCGACCTATTACAAACACATCAACGCGGCAATCGACCATAAACCGGTCATTACGTTTGACGACGGTGCTGATTTGGTGAATGAGCTGCATACTCGCAGAAAGAAAGAAGCGCACCGGATTATTGCGAGTATGGAAGAGACCACAACGGGTGTTATTCGTCTGCGAGCGATGGCAAATGAGGGCAAGTTAAAATTTCCGGTTATTGCGGTAAACGATGCCGCCACCAAACATCTTTTCGACAATCGCTATGGTACGGGGCAGTCCACGGTTGACGGTATTATTCGAGCGACCGATTTTCTGATGGCCGGCAAGAAGGTTGTTGTGGCGGGGTACGGCTGGTGCGGCCGCGGCTTTGCTATGCGGGCCAGAGGAATGGGAGCGATCGTTATTGTCACAGAGGTTGATGCAATCAAGGCACTTGAAGCTTCTATGGATGGTTTTACGGTTATGCCCATGGCACAAGCGGCAAAGGTTGGTGAGCTATTCGTCACTCTTACAGGCAATAAAAACGTTATACGAGCCGAGCATTTCCGCGCGATGAAGGACAGAGCGGTTGTTGCCAACAGCGGACATTTCAACGTTGAACTGGACATACCGGGGCTGAAAAGACTCAGCAGGAAAGTAAGCCGTAATGTACGCAACCATGTCGATGAATATATCCTGAAGAATAACAGGCGAATTTACCTTCTTGCCGAGGGGCGGTTGATTAACCTTGCGGCGGCTGAGGGTCATCCTGCAAGTGTGATGGATATGAGCTTTGCGACGCAGGCATTAGAGGCTGAATATGTGATGAAAAAACAGGGCAAGCTTGCCGTTGCGGTTCACGATGTTCCAATAGAGATAGAACGGCGGGTAAGCAAACTCAAACTTAATTCAATGTCGATAAGGATAGACACACTTACGGCAGAACAAATCGAATATCTTGCCAGCAGTGGTGAAGGAACATAGCCCGATGCTCGTTACTCGGTACTCGTATTGCAAAATCGGGAATCGGGTCTCGAAGGTAGGTTTATGAATAAAAAACAGGCTGAAAAGACGTCACCTTCTTTGACAGGTTCGGATTCAACCCTGCCAAAGCCGGGAGTAGCCTCGAAGTCTTTTATGGCTTTTGGACCTACGTTGCACTACAGCCATGAAAATGTTTTGAGGTTCTGGCTGCTTGCATTTGCGACCTTTAGTGTCTGCTGCCATTTCTGGTCGAAGATACTAAGGGGAGTATTCTGGTCGATTAATCTCCACAATCCGAGTTCTCCGGAATTTTGGGATTTGGGCCAGTCTATTATCACCGGCGCGAGCAGGGGGGTGAGCATATTTGAATATCCCTGGCAGATTCTTGTTTTGGGATTGCTCATGGGTATTCTTGCGGTTGTACCGGTGTTGGTGTCGCAGCTTATGAGCTTTCGTTACAGTTTGCCTTTCATTTTGGCGGTGTTTTTCTTTGCTGATCTGCCGGGCTTTGCGATTTGTCTTTTGATTAGTTGTATTGCTGCTGCATGCCGTCCGCTTCGTTTTCGCTCCCGTATTATCGCAATAGCATTATGCACGGCGCCGCAGCTTCTTTACTGGGGATACTTCGGCGGCGCCTGGAAGTTAGAACCTATAAAATTAGGATTTTCTTTCGCGCCCTGGATTTGTGCCTGGCTTATTGGTTTGTCAATAGCAGCACTGGTTCTGGGCATAGGCCATTATACGCGTTATCGGCCGGGCCTGGTCTGGGCGTTTACCTCCGTGTTCCTTTTGTTGGCAATCGTGACTTTTGAAATACGAATAGGTTTTGATGAGCTTGATTATCAGCTGTATGTGGCCAAGAATAATCCGGAAGAGGCGATCGAATTTCGCGAGCGCAAAATAACAGAAGCGTTTGACAATACGCTTAAAGATCCCGGTGTTAAAAAATACCTTGCGGGTACCCTCTACCCCACCGATCCGATACTGCTGCGAAGGGCTTTGAAAAGGGAAATTCAGGACCAATTGAGCATTGGCCATTGGCCGAGTTGGTTTATAGTACCTCCGGGACTGAATTTTCGCGCGAAAAAACTGCAGCTTTTCGCAGAATATGAGTCATTTATATCGCGTCGTTCTCAAAGCCCTCGGATGCCTATAGCACTTTACTATAAGGCGCTTTTGAGTGAATATCGGCCGGTCTACGATATCCTTGATCAACAAGAAAGACTGCGTTTTTATAATGATTATCCACATCGTGATTCTTTGCCGACATGGCATCGTCTTTATGAGCAGTTTCCGGACAGTAGCGAGTCGCTTGAGGCACGATGGCGTATTGCAAAAGATTTAGCCGGCCGGGGTGAGTTTGGACAGGCTGACAGGCTTCTTAAGGAAGCACAAGACAAACTTGTCGAAAAGTTAAAGTTACTCGAAAAAGACCAACCACCAGGTGCTACATTCTTTAGCCCATTCCGTCCGGTGGATGATTCGCCAATGACGGCGTTTAAATTGACAGAGCTGCAAAGAAAATTAGATCTGTTGCGGAACCTTATAAGCTCGGAAAACCGAGTCGGAGGGGCGTACACAGAGGAACGTTTGGCAAGATTTGTTATGTTAAACCCACACAGCGGGGATTTCCTCTCGCGCCTCGACGATTTGCTGAAACAGATGGGCGAAAAGGACCCCCTTCGTGACAACGTTCTGTTGGCTAAAACGAAACTTGTTGCCGACGAAGAACTTCGAGCTGAACAATTGGCCCAATTGCACCGCGACTTCCAGGGTACCGATGGCGGGATGAAGGCATTATACGAACTTGGGCTGTTGAAGAGACGTCAGTGGAGTCAACAGAAGGAATCAAATGCAGAGCTGAAGAAGAAGCTTTTAGTTGATACAAGAACAATACTGACGAGTTTTATCAGCTTGTATCCCGGCGGCATCTTTACCGAGCAGGTCCAGAAGATTCTGGATGACCTGCCGGTAGTTGAGTAGATTTTAAGCGGCTCGACAGAGGGGATTGGGATTGACTTTTCTGCAAATTATGCTATCATGGAAGGCGACAATTGAATGTATTTTTGTACATTCGTTTCTGTCACAGGATGTTATGCTAAGCTTCAGGAATGGGTACGTACATGCAAATTCGATCTGATTCAAATGCAGGGAAGATTTTGCTGATAGGCGATCTTGGCAGGGCTTTTTTAGATGTCGAGGCCGTCAGAGACCTGCCCTGTCAAGTTACGGCTAAAATGCCCGAGGCGATCGAGGCCGCCTCAAAGGAAAACTTTTCTGCGATTGCTATTGTCATGTCCGGCTTATCCTCTAAATTAAGCTTTGTTCTTAAGGCTGTGAATGAGGTTAAGGCGGGTGCAAAAATTGTTCTTCTTGCGCAGATGTGGGAGGAGCCAATTGCTATGCAACTTGTTAATGACTCATTCGATCATGCAAGGGCGGCGGATGATTATTTGATTTGTCCGATTCGGGCAAAACAGTTCTACGATTTCATTAAGTTCCCTGACGGCAAAGGGACAACCGAAAAATCGACACAAGCTGCTGTTGATGATACGTTGGTCAAGAAGATAAGGTATCTTGAAAAGTTAGCTACAGAGGATGATTTGACGGGCCTGAAGAATCGTAGATATATAAGGGAATTTTCCCGGCAGATTATAGAACGTGCAATGAAGGAGAATGGGCGGGTAACACTGCTTATTTTTGATATTGACAACTTCAAACATTACAATGATGTTTACGGTCATTCGGCAGGGGACGAAATTCTAAAGCAGGCTGCTGTTTTAATGCGGCGCTGCTGCCGCAGCCACGATGTTGTCGGCAGGATTGGCGGCGATGAGTTTGCGGTTGTTTTCTGGGATGAACCACAGGCTAAAGCGGCAGGGATGTCGGCTGAGGGATCAGAGAGACGCTCGGCGATGGCACAGCATCCTAAAGAGGCGATATCGGTAGCGAAGCGATTCCAAAAAGAATTAGGGAAAGCTGAGCTGCATTTGTTAGGCCCGGAAGGTAAAGGAGTATTAACAATAAGTGGCGGCCTGGCGAGTCTTGGTAACGGTTGTTCAACGGTGCAGGAGCTTTTTGAACAGACAGACAAAGCGCTGCTGGAGGCTAAACGTAGCGGCAAAAACAGAATCTATCTTGTCGGCGGGCCTGAAGGTAACATAGCTGATGTAGAGTAATTTTATATTGATTGAACCAGAACGATTCGATTGTAAGTCAAGTATTATCAATTGGTTGGAGCATCTTTTCCCCCCAGGAACAAGGCAGTTCGCCTTTGGTGAATCTCGCCTCAGTCCTGGAATCGGTTTTTTACGGAGCTATTTGTTGAGAATAGCCGCCGAAGAAGACTGCCGTGACCAATCACAAAATAAATCATTGACTAAATCAACGGAGAGGGTAGAATGTAAGGCGATTTGGAGGTTTTTTGTTAAATCTAAATTAACAGGAAAGGGTATCAAATATGTCTATTAGCAATCTCAAAAAAGCGTCTCTTGCAGCGGGAGCTGTAGCTTTTGCAGCAGAGACGGCCGGAGCCGCGAAGGAAAAAGCGGTGGATGAATTGATTGTCAAGCTCAAGGGCAAAGATGACAAGGTACGAGCCGAAGCTTTGCTCAGCGCCGGTGAAATCGGAGCCCCGGCGGTCAAGTCCCTGGCTAAGTTGATAGCGGATAAGGACATTGAAGTCAGCCGTGCGGGCAAGCGTGCATTATGGAAGATCGTACGGCACACCGGCCGGCCCAGAGCCAGGGATGAAAGGAAAGCGGTCGTTACCGAACTGACTTCTCTTTTGGGAGATGACCAACCAACGTCGGTACGACGCGAAGTGCTCTGGATGCTTTCCGAGATTTGTGGTAGAACGTCCGTTAAGCCGATTGCCGAAATGTTGTCAGACAAGGAACTGCGTGAAGACGCCCGGATGGTGCTGGAGCGGATTCCCGGCAAGCAATCCGTTGCGGCGCTCAAAAAAGGATTAAAAGCCGCTCCGGAGGACTTCAAGCTCAACATTGCGCAGTCTCTTCGTAAACGCGGCGAAAAGGTTCGTGGGCATGCCTGTGTAAAGCTGGTGCCTACAAAGAAGACGAACGTTAAGCCGTTGAAGTAAAAGGTTGCGGTGGAAAGTGGTTTCAAGACAAAAAAAAGTAAAATTCTGGCATTGAAGCGGAAAGGTGATAGAACGATGAAACGAAGAAATCAACTCAACAGGCGTGAATTTCTTACTGTTACTGCTACTGGTGCGGCGGCGGTGAGTTTTCCATATTTGATTCCATCCGGCGCACTGGCAGCACGGGGCATAGGCGGGGCGAACGAGCGATTGACAATGGCCCATATTGGCGTCGGCGGGATGGGTGGGTACCACTTGCGGGACATGGTGAACAGGCGCAATAGAGGCGAGGTTAATATTGCGGCGGTCTGCGATGCGGATGAGAAGCGGCTGGCAGGGGCCGTGAAAACAGCGGGTAAGGGCGTGCAGCCTTATCGTGATTACCGTTATATCCTCGAACGCAAAGATATCGATGCGGTTGTTATCGCGACGCCGGACCACTGGCACGGGGTCCAGATGGTCCACGCGGCCGAATGCGGCAAGCACGTCTACGTGGAGAAGCCGGCCTGCTGTACCATCGAGGAAGGCAAGGCGATGGTTGCCGCGGCCAAAAAGAACAAGGTGTCGGTCCAGGTCGGCTCGCAGGGCCGTTCCCAGCCGGAGGCATATCTGGCTCACCGATACCTCGTCAACGGCAATATCGGCCACATCAACCGTGTCGATTGTTTTCACTATCCCAGTCCTGCCGACAATAATCCCGTTCCCGATAGCGACCCGCCGCCGGAGCTTGACTGGGACCTGTGGTTAGGACCGCTGCGCTGGCGGCCGTATAACAAGAGATATTGTCACGGTGTCTTTCGTTGGTTAATTGAATCGGGCGGAGGCCAAATACGCGACCGCGGCGCCCATGTGATGAGTTGTGCGATGTGGTGGATGGGTGCCGACGGAACAGGCCCGGTTTCTATCGAGGCGACCGGTACTGCACCGACAAAGGGCCTGTGGGATAGCGCTATATTAATGGAGGTTACCTACACCTTCAAGAATCCCGATTGGACTTTGACCTGGACGCAAATGCCCAATGATAAACTTCCGAAGGCGGAACAGAGGACCGGAAAGGAGCCGGGAGGCAGAATCAGCCGACCCGGTTACGGTGCCATCTACCGCGGCGACAAGGGCGAGTTCATCCACTGGGGCGGCGACGGCGGCACGTGGGCCGAGAAGAAAGCACGCGAATGGCAGCTGCCTGCCGGCGCAAAGGATGTGTACAAGAGCCCCGGGCACAAGGAGGACTGGTTCAAGGGTATCAAGACGGGCGCCAAGACCATTATGAACATCGAAGCCGCGGTCGGCGTGGCCAACCTTTGTGTGCTGGGCAACCTCTCCTTCATATGTGGCCGAAAGCTCAAATGGGACCCGGTAAAGCAGGAGATAGTCGGTGACCGACAGGCCCGACGGATGATGGGCCGACCGCAAAGACACCCGTATCACCTGTAGAGAAGCCGGTAGTTTCTTATCGTGAATCTAATATGGCTCACTCCGTTTTGAGGCGGTATTCGTACATTATGTGTCCGACTTCGCGGCAGGCCTTTATAGTTTCGGGATAAGGTTTGTCGCAAATATCGATGAAGCCGATCTGGTAGTTCTCGCCGTCACCGCGGCCGGTCGTGGCCTGGTCCTTGTACTGGAACCAGTGTGTGCCGACAATATAAGGATTGCGGAGCGCTCCCTGTACATAACTTTTGTACTTGTCTGCGCGGTCCTGCTGGTTGGCGGTTTTTCTTAATCCGGTATGGAACATGCCGCGGTCAAGAGCTCCGAAGTGGAACTCGCCTATTATTATCGGCATGTCGATATCGTCCGGCAGGCGATGGTTTTCTACGCTGTACCTATAGCGGTTGTAGCTGACGATGTCGCAGAACTTTGTTGCTGCGCGGGCGGCAAGGTCGTTAACCCATGCGAAGCGGCAGCCCATATATAGCTGGTTCGGAGCGATTTTTTTTACTTCCTCACGGATGGTCTTGAAATAAGTCTCGGCGGTTTTGGTATAAAAAGCGATTAAGTCATTATGGGCCTTTTTTTTGTCCTGGGCTTCGGTGGATTGCAGCAGGGCGTTCCAGGTTTTATGGTTTGTTCCCCAGGCATTGTTTAACTTGTCTATCGATTTGTACTTTGACTTGAGGTCTTCGACAAACACTTTTTTTGCCGGCTGGTCGGGCGGTGAGATAAGAGCTGCTACGGCAAGGGATGTCTCATCGCCCCATGAAAGCTCGTTGTGGACGAAGTAGCCGAGGCACCAGGGATCCCCGGCGGAGGTGTCTTTTTCCCTTTCCAATCTTCTGCGCAGCGACTGTCGGAAGCTCGGGTCAAAGACGTCGTAGAATTTTCCCCAATAACCTTGCGAGCCTTCTATGTTTCTGGCACTGTAGCTTATTGTTGCCACATATGGTGTTTTACGCATCAGATAGATTTTGGGGTCCGACCAGTTTGCGATGGTGTTTATACCCCAGCTTTTCAGCCGACGGTGAGTGATATCGGCGAATTTCTGTTGCCAGTCCGGGCCATACTTGCGCAGGAAATTGGCTCGGCTGAAGTCATAGGTTCTGTAGGGCGAATGGTCTTTGTAGTAGCCGTGCGGTGCCCAGCTTCCTCTGCTGTAGAATGTTGAAAAAAGCGAGTCGGCTTTTGGAAGGTTGCGATAATAGTGTTCGCGGTCTGAGATAGGCGTGGCGTTTGTACTGCGGACGCAATCAATTCCATGTGACCAGAAGAGCCTGCCCTGCGGATCTACGAGCCACCATTTTCCCTTGTACTTTTGTACTCGGAAGAAGCTGGTGGTTTTTAACTTCGGTCCCGCAGTCCAGCCGCCATATTTATTACGGTCAGCCGGGCCGGGATTGGCGGCAATGTCTTTTTCCTCTGTTTTGCCGTGGGCAATTAATTCCTCTTGAGAATGTGTTTTGCCCGGCCAATCCTTGTGGATGAACTGGCCGAATTCGTCAATGAATGGAAAGAAGGTTTTTGTATCCATCATTTTGACACGGCCGCCGGCGCAGATGTTGTCAATTTCGAAGGTGTGCCCGGCCTTGGGCCTGCTAACGAATACAAGCAACTGGGTGATATTTGAGCCATCGAGCTTGCCTTGTTGTGCAGGTGCCCGGCGCATACCAATCAATTCAACCGGCTCGGTGAGCTGATATGTAGTCGGACAGAGACGTACCGTCAAGGTTTCTATTGAATTCGGATTAATGTTGATGTTTTCAGTTACGCAGTTATTTCTGCCATCAGCACCGGGATTGTCCACCCGGCAAGAGACCGTGACGGGCTTATCGTCCATGTTCTTGATATCGATTTTAATAAATTCATATTTTGATAAGTCCCACTTACCTTCCGGTGCTTTGAGTGTTATACCGGGCCAATTCTGCTTAGTGCCGGTTTCGATACGCAGCATGCCATCCTGCGAAAGATTGACTTTGGCATCGCCGGTTATGACTTTGCTTGTGTCAAAGCCCTTGTCAAAACTAAAGAGTGTGAGTGATTGGGCCTGATCCTCGGCGTATAGGGTAAGTGCCGCAACAAATAAAAACGATGCCGTAAATACTATAGTCAAGTTATTCCTACTCATTATTTCCTCCTTGTATTACCTTTATAAGCGTTTCATTAGAATCTTATATGCGAACTCGTTTTTGCGTGTCTGAAACCGAACCTGGGAATTTTGTGCATCGAATTTAACGTTTCTTATATTTTTGTCGTCGGCATCGATAGCTGTTACTGATGTGGCGGATTTGTCTTTAGTTCCGGTTAACTTGTCGGTGCGTAGTGTAATTGTAAATGGTTCCAGACCGGATAGTGGAGTGACAACGATCGCGTTCTTATTCAATTGACAGCGAAAAGCACCAGTGGTTACGACAGGGCCGAAGTCAACAGGAATCCTGCCCACGTTCCACCGGGGCGGGAGCTGTTTTTTTGGTTTATGTTTGATGAGTCGGATGTTAGTTATTTTTTCATCCATTCCCTCAGCGATAAGTTTGCCGAGGTGATAACACCTGCTTCCATCGTCATCGCCGAGAAGCTCGTATCGTCTTCCTGTGGAGGGATCCCAAAGTCCGATTGTGATTTCATATTCTCCGGCGCCGTAGGTTTTTGGGATTTGTGCGGTCCAGTTTTCACCGGTTGTGACGCGGCCGGACCATTTACTCGTTCCGATGGCGGGATTGCCGCCGCTCTGGAAGGCGATTTTGTCCGGCCGTTCAGATTTTGGATTATTAAAGTGTATGAAAATCTGCAGGTCCTTCGGCACAGCCTGCTTAACATCCCAATTTACAATCAGCCTAAACTTTCGATTGCCGAGATATTCGAGTCTGTCTGCTGTCGGTCTAATTGCCAGTGCCGCATCTTGACTGTATCCGCGTGCGTTGAAGTAAAAACGGGATGGCCCACGTGATTGTTCAGTAATGATACCGTTTATTCTTTCGGTGCTGGATTCGATTTGGTCATTCTTAGCAAAGTAGCCGTATTGAGGGAGGACTTTACCGGCCACATTCCAATCCTTATCGCCGCGATTAACATAAACCTCTGCGCCGGATTTCCATGTGATAAGCTGCCTGTGTATGTCTCCATCGGCGAACTCGACATTCTCGATATTGTCGAGGTCAATGCTGCGGATGAAATCCTGCGCGAGCCAGTATTTTCGAATAGCACCGCGGCCGAACGCGGGCCGGTCAATCATAAGGGCATGGCCTTCGAGAATCTCGGCGCTGATGTAATCGTCGCTTTCGATACCGTGATTACGCCGCTCTCGTCCGCCCTGATAACGACCGGAATAGCCGACGCCATGCAGGTTGAATTTATCGTGCAGAACGGCATCAAACCAGGGCACTCGCTCCCAGTCTCTGCAGTCAAGTCTTATACAGAATCTCTTGCCCACAGGTGAAAGCTGCAGGTGCTGGCAATCGGAGCCGTCGAGATAACCGATTAGCTGGTCATGTCCTGCCTCGGATGTTGTGGGTGCATTGTCGCCGAGATAATCCCGTATCCAGGCGAAAGCTTCGCCCCAGCATTTGCGGGTTTCGAGCATCGAGTGGAAATTTCCATCTCTGTCGTAGAAGTCGAAGCACGGCAGTGAAGTAAAAACGTCTATGAAGTAGTGTGTGGGTTTCAGGTTTGGTTTGATGAGTTTTAGATTGCGTTTGATGAAGGGCATGATATGGTCCGGCCGCCAGCGATAGCTCTGAGCGTTGCGTCCTTCGTTAAGCCAGGCCTTAATAGGCTCACCGTGTTCAGTAAAACAGATATGGTTATAGCTGTAATCGGTCGCATCGGGATAGATGTCGATATAATTATCGTGTAAGCCCCACGGGATACCAGCCTCGGCACAAACATTTGCTATCTGTTGCATATCTTCAATTGTACCAAGGGATGGCATGGGCGGGTAAATGTCCGGCAGGCGGTAATCGTAACCCCATCGCTGCCAGACGTGCACCGTCAGGAGCGAATCGGTCAGGCCGTAAGCTATCATTTGCTTCATCGTTTCGGCAATTTCGGTATAACGGCCGCCCCAGATATCGAAGACAAATCGGCCGGCCTTGTTCTTTAGCCCGGCCGCAGGTTTTTTGTCGAACAGGGGCCGGTACTTTCCGGCGCAGTCAAAAGCTCCTTTTGTGCTCGGCACAAAGGTCATCATCGCGTCGAGGTGCGTATGAAGGGCGTATATCTTCTGGTCCGGGTTTACTTCCAGGTAGTCCGGCGGATTATCACATGCAGTCAGAAGCGAGATACCGTTGTCAAAATCAAATCCCACATGGCTTGTCGACAGGTTATGTCCTCCGAAGTTTGCCCTGAAGGCTTTCGGCTCGACGATGCAGTATCCATGGCCATAGTAAACGCGAGGAGCCTTCCGGTCGGCCTGTCCCAGAGCAATATCAGTAATTCGTTTAGGACATTGAAGCTTTATTCTCAGGCCGGTTTTGTCTTTCCAAGCTTTGGCCGTTAGAACGAAATCTTCATCTGCCAGCGAAAGGTGATGAGTGATAGTTAGTTTTCCGGATAGCTTGTCCTTTTTCGTATCCACTCTTCGGATGACCAGTTGAGAGTGTTCACGTCCCATCTTGTTACGCAGGATAGAAATGTTTAAACCGTCGAATACCACACAATGTTCATCTTCGCCGAAAGCAATGGCCGCGTCTGTCAGACCGTTTTTGCCAGTAACGATAGCAGCGGTGGAATTGTCCTCAAGTTTAAAGATGAATTCATTTTTGTTGGTTACTTTTTGTGTTTTGATAATACTTTCAGCTCGATTGCGCAATTGCTTGCGTTCGGCGTCCGTTAGCTGAGGTGGTAATGTTCCTGCGATAATCGTAGGCTCGCCCCAGTAGGATGAATCGCAGGTTGTGTTGCGCTTCGGTCCGGGATGGCTTTCCAATCGCAGAAGTATTTTCTTGCCGGCGAATCTGCTAAGGTCGGCCTGGCCATCCAGCCAGACCTTGCTATCGGTATGACGCTCGAAAAGCTTTTGATCACCGGCCCAGACACGAAAAGTTACGCCGTCACTGGGAGGTTCGGCCTCTGTGTGGTCGCGAATGGCGTTGGCAAAGGTTAATTTGATCGGCGTAGTATCCGGCAGTTTGAGCAGGTATTCGGTGAAGATAGTTCCTCCGCCGGGTCTCCACGGCGGATGCATGTGGATGGCGTGTTTCGATTTGCCGCGAGCCTGTTGTTGAATTGAAAAGCNNTCGATGTGCCGCGAGTCTGTTGTTGAATTGAAAAGCCTGCGGATGATTCTGTGGAAGAACCCTGCCAGCCAACAGGCATGTAGACCAGAGTTTTATCGTAAAAACGCCAGGTTACACGGTGTGTTCTTAAAGGCCAGAGTGGCAGGGCTCCATTGGCGGGAACGATATTGGCTGGCATTTGATCCGGCTTTCGAGATGAGGCGAGTATTTTCTTAAAATTTGATTTGAAGATTTGAACGGCATGGGCTGTTACAGTCTGACCCTTGTGTATAAAAGTGGCGTAAATGTGAACGGGATACAGGGCCGAAAATGCGCCCTTTCCGGCGGCTATTTGAAAAGTAGCTCTTGCCTCCTGACCGGGAGCAACTGTGAAAACTTTTTCAGTTTCGCCCAGCGCATACCATTCATCTACAAGGTCTGACATACGCAACCGGACCTGTAACGGTGAGCCTCCTTTATTGTCGGCGGTGACCTGTACCCGGCGTGGAGTATCGTACTCGGTTACATCCTCGATGGTCTCTATTGTCAATTTCAAGGGACCTTTTGTGACGATATGCCCATTAAATGCCGTCGCTGTTGAAGCAGTGAACAGGATAGAGATAGTAAGTCCTATACTAAAAGCCTTCATCGTAAGCTTCTCACTTTTGTTAATGAATTAATCCGGTTTTGTTTGTCGCCTCAGTAAGTACCACATGGTTTTATATTTTGGTGCCATTTGAAGAACGCCCTGGCCATTCTTGTAGGAGACAGCTACTTTGTGTTTTGGTAGTCCGTCCTGGCCGAGGGCTTTACATATCCATTGGCCCTTGGGTAGAGTCAGTGTTCCTTCAATTGGCTCGATCCGGACAGGTGGCCGGCCCCAGTTTCGGCCGACAGTCCGGCGGTCCTCGGAAAACTTCATACCGGTATTTTCACACCTGCCGCAGGCCGTAATTAGTATCTTTTCACTTTGGTCCAACGGCTCGTTGTCCAGTGCAGTTATAGTCACTGCCACAAAGTCGGGTCCAACAATTGATATCTTCCCATTGGTGGATTCTGCAAACCTTACCGCATGCCCTGTATAGACCGATGCCCTTTGTCCACGCCCGGTATAAATTCCTTTTCCTTTCTCAACGGACCAATCCAGTTTCGGATGAGAGCTGAACAACACTATAACAGAACTCTCATTACCCAAAGTCGCAGCGAACTGGTTTTCAAGCATCTTCTCTTGCGTGATACTCCCGCGGTTTACGAGTACGGCGAACATGTCACGATCATGCTCAAGATGCAGCTTTGCAAGCGAGGTGATCACATCTGAAGAGTCAACCAAAGGAATCACAGCGCATACACTACTGGTAGTTCCAATATCCGTGTCGTGAAAGATAGCAGCCCCGGCCCGCATGAAGCCCCATTTGGCGGGATTGGTGTCGATATCGAAATAGCTGTTCAGCTTTTCTCGATACCAGTCGTCTGAGCTGTGACTATATGTGTATAGCCAGACGCCGTCCCAATCCTGTGCGGCTGCGAATGATGCTATCATAGGAACACACTCGGCCTGTGAATCGAGAGGGGCGGGGTGATTGTATTCGCTGACGGTAAAGGGCTTGCCGTGCAGGCGTTCGGCGGCGAGGCGAAACAAAGTGGCCTGGGCGGGGAAGTCGGTCATTGGTTTCTGGTCAATAAGCCAGTTGCCGCTGTCCCAAGGTCTGCCCGGAAAGCGCGGGTGCTGCCAATAGGCGTGAGCGTCGATGAAGTCCATATCACTCTGGGCATAGAGTCCCAACGGTCCGAAGACAATTGTGCCGGTTACCAGAGCCTTGCAGCCGAGGTCATTTTTGATAAAGTTTCGCATTCCGTCGAAGTAGGTCTTTTCCGTCTCGGCTAGAAATTGCATTCGGTCGAGAATTCGAGCCGGGCTCTCACTTTCAGCAAACACGGCAACTGTGCCGGCCTTGATTGACTCGCTCTTTTCCAGGCCAACACGACCGCCGGGCCGAAACTCGGCATTGGCAAGATATATAGGGATATCACTACCGCCAAAAGAAAAGCTGATACGGGCATTCTCATCATCGGCTTTTGCAACAAAGCCATATCGGAAACTTTGCCATTCGTTTTTCAACTCTATCTGTCTTGACAGCCCAAGGTTATTCCATGGGCTATGGGCCTGAGAGACACCGCAGCTAATTCTGCGTTGTTTGTCTGCGGCAGCGTTAAAAGTAACTGTATAGTACTTACCCGATTTGACGGCGAGCCCTCCCTGGTTGAACTGTAGGTGCCATTCGGTATCATCGGCTTTAATAATATCGATTCGCTGTGCATCTTTACCCTTATAACGTGTGCGTGACAGCGAGGCCCTGCAGCCGTAATGTTGTTCGAGATTCCAGTTCTTCGGGACATTTGTAGCCGCTTCTATTGTCTCGAAGTTGCTGTTATCGAGCATGTTTTCCCCCAGCTCTTCCGCACCTTCGGACCAGATATTACGCAGTTTCCGGTCTGAGCCGTAGCGTTTTTGTAGCCAGGCATTGAATTTGCTTTGCAGGATATCCTCATAGTAAGGCGGAAGTGTCCTCAGTGTCTGCTCGCTGCCCCACATAAAGAGGCTGTTCTCATTAGTGATTTCGACAATAGCCACGGCTGGGTCGTCGGCATAACGGACTTTACGGTATTTGTTAACGTGGATCAGCAACTCACGGGCAAATTTTTTCTGAGCTTCGATGAGGGCGGGCGTGAATATGTTGGACATTTTGTCATATTGGCGATTGGTCTTGGGCAAGTCCAGATATTGACTATGCGCCCGGCCGACGTGAAGGTTGATATTGACATAAATTCCACGGCGGGCGAGCTGGTCAATAAAATAATCCAGCCTTTCGAGCGCTTCCGGTTCGATGGTCCTGCCGTCTTTTGCGTTCCACAGTCCACGGGGCCATCGAGCGGTATCCATGTGGTGACAACGAATGGCGTTGACGCCGGCGGCGGCAAGGCGGGCCGCAATATAGGGGGCATCTTCTTTTCTGGGCATGTTTGCTCCAAATGACAGGTTAACACCCCAAAGACGAACGCGATCCTTACCGCTATAGAAGCAGCCTCCCTTTGCAATGAGGTGGTCGGAATTGGTCTTGATTGGCTGAGAGGAAGGATATGCTATCAGCGAATCAGGATTTGGCCGGGCGGGAATAACGAAAGGAACAAGATCTTGTGCAACCGCGCTGCTGCAGACAAGCAGCATTATTGTGATAAATAGCGATTGTCTAATCGTGGATTTGGATGTTTTAAGTTGTTTGTTCATCATTCTCAACTCCTTGTTGATAGTATTAAGCTATTGTTTGTTTGTGCTGCCGGGAGATGCTTTTTCTTTGCAGCGGTCCATCCGTTTCTGCCAATCGCGAAGGTACTGCTGTCGCCATTTATTTACTGTTTTAGCTCCGGAGCGTCCTGCCTCAACAAGGGCCGGGTCAGGATCGTCAATCCACCAATTGAGGCGTCCTTTTCTTTTGATAAATCTTCCGCCCCAACTTTCTTTCGTCGGGTCGTCCGGCATTTCCACGCAGAAGGAAGGCATAACTCGGGGTATCGCCCATTTTTATACTGCCGCCCTTGAGAGGAGCAAAATATTCTCCCAAAGCGCCGTGGTTTTTCACATGCTTATCAACAAACGACCTGTTTCCCAGGTCCCCTTTTTGATTGCCGCCCATATACCAGCCGCGGAACGTGGTGTTATTGTGGATGAGCCACAAATCCGTGTGGTTTTTGTCGATATACCTGAAGGCGTTTTGGTCCTGTTTTTGGTTCCATGATGCGATAAAGTAAACGCGGATTTTTTGTTTTATTTCGGGATTATCATGTAGTGCCTGTGCAACATCGGTAATTGCTCCCCAAACGAGCACATACAGTGGCCGGGAGTCTTTCTTCTTTGCACAATGAGTAATCCATCTTGAACCTTCAGTCGGGCTGCTGTAGCCTTTTTGAGGTGCGGGATTTACTGCGCCCTGTTTTGCGATCGAGCGAAGATAATTTGGTGCGGGGTATTTGTCCGAGTAAATTCTCAGATTGGAATAATCCTTTTCGTATTCGTCAATCACTTCGAGGATATCTTTCTTTCTGCCTTTTTGGGGCGGCGATGAAATAATCCCTTCGGTATCTAATAAATCTGAGTAGAGAAGGTAATGTACCATTGACTGAATATCATCCTCATCCCCTCCGCCGATATCCGTTGAAATAATTACCCGGTATCGGTTGCCGGCAAGGGCGCCGTCACCAGGAGTGCAAGTAGCGATGTTGCCTGCAATCATAATCATCACTATTATGATTATGATAATTGTGGTTGAAAGCGTCCATTTTGAGAATTCACGAATCCCTTTTATCACGTTTGAGTCCCTCGCACAGCATCACAAAATGAAAGCGCAGCCATGTAATGAAATCCTTAATGGTATTTCATTGTGCCACATCTGAGAATTATAATATGGAATAATACAGTATGCTTTTGTCTATATCAACCGAAAATCGGGAATGCTGTTATCGGCGACGACTAACCACTGATCGTTATTATTTCCGTTGGTCCTCGGTCTGTGAGAGAATTTTGCAATTAGTTACTTTTTCCCCAAGGCTGATGGTCTCTAATGGGCCGAGCAGTTTATAGCGTATTCCTCTCCAGCAGATTGTTCTGCCAAAGGCCGAAGAGATAATAAAAAAGAGCAGTAGTAGCGACCACGCCCAAAAGAAGAGGATATCAACGACGCAGGCGAGTTTCAATTTCGGCCAGTCTTTTTCCAGCAATCTGCTAATCATTTTCTGTCGCAGTATTGCTCTGGTCAGCTGACCTGCGAAGAAGGAGACAGGTACGCCGAGAAGAATTAATAATAGATAATCCATACTTGATGATTTAACCAGCGCATAAATTGCACAGGCAGAGCCTGCCCATAATCCCAGGATTGAATAAAGACTGCCGACCAATCCAAACCACCAGGTTTTGGGTGCGGTTACGCGTGTAATCAGGAATTGTCGGTGAGCAAATTCAAAGAGCTTTGGCCAGGTGGTTGATTCGTACGAAGCGACGAGGCAGGCCGGGATAAATTCCACTTTTTTGCCGGCCTTTTTGACCGCACGGCTGAGTGACAAATCATCACTTATGGTCTTTGGCCAGATTTTGTCAAGGCCGACTTTTCGAAAAACGTCCACGCGAATAGCCATGGAGCCGCCCCAGGCTTGGTTAAAACGCGTGTTGCCGAGTAACTGAGCTATCTTGGCGTTGATAACCGACAGGGCCAGACTGGCCGGATTGTTTCTTCCCGGTATGAACCAGCGATAGCCACTGGTGGCACCAATTTTGGATAATCTAAGGTGCCAGACTAAATGACTTAACCAGTCGCTGCGGACACAAACATCAGAATCAGCAAAGGCAAGAACGTCGATATCATCGCCAATTTGTTTGTAGGCATACAGCAGATTATGGATTTTTTGACTACAGGCGTATCTTGTTGTTGGTTGCTCACTGTTCGCAGACTGTTTTTTGCTGTTACCTACTTTTCCTGCAACAAATATCTGTATATCACGGGCTTTTGAGCTTTGACTTAGTTCGTTTTTCAATTTGCATAATTCGTCATAGGCGAGGTCCGATTTCTCAGCGACTACAAACCACAGAAGATAATTTTCATAGTCCTGATTGAATAGTGAGGTGATATTTTGTTGAAAAGCGGAATCAAGACCCTTGCATGGTACAATAATTACGGTCCGAAGCTCGTGCCATGAACGCTTTTTTTTGTATTTGGCCAGCGTATATCGATAATTGTTAATGTTCTGAACCAAAAATAGTAATTGTGATAGAATTGCCGCCAGAGCTATGTAGTGATACCAATCCATTCTTGCCTCTTGTGGATGCGCTTAAACGTAAATGCCATGATGCAATTGTTCTTTTTGTCTTCAGGATACACTCTTTACGCTATTGAAGTCAAGGGTACAATTGAATCGATTAGCTGCTCGATGGTGTAGGATTCTGTAAGGTTGATTGGGAGCAGGCACCCGTGATTGTGGTTGGATGCAAGAATAATCAGATTATTGCCGGCCCGGCTCCATCCCTGCGGTTGTGGTTGATGCCCGAGGATGAAAGTATCAACGTCAAAGAGTTCGGCCATTTTGTTGAGCGTGTCCTGACTATGTCTTCTGCCCCAGGTTAAAAGATAGGCTGAACCCGGTCTCTCACAATCACCGATCTCCAGCGGTCTGTCCATTATCTGCTTGTCGAATTTCCTGACAAACAGGTTGCCGGGGAGCGAATGCGACAGCCATATTCTGTTATCACACCTGACAGCTAACGGCTGCGAAAGAAAGAACTGTTTTATTGCCTGTTTGATATCATCGCTGGCCTGTTGGAATTCCCTGTCGAGGGCCAGATTCATTGGCTCGTTCATTTCTTTGCCGTTTTTCATCACCTGGCTGCTGTTGATGACAGTAGTATCGTGGTTTCCCATGATGATATGGACTTGGTCGGGAAAGTTTAATTTATAGCGGGCGACGTCGAACAGCAGTTGATATGATAGGCAGCCGCCTTCTGAATCCTCGGGACCCCCGTGTATGATTTCCTGCAGGAGGACGTGTCTGTCGGGATTGTTGGTTAAGTCGGAGAAGGTAACTATTCTTTCGAAGTTTCGTCGATTTCCGTGGATATCACCGGTTGTAATAAGCTTGCCTTCGGCAGGCAAATGTATCAAATTACCGCGTCGAAATCTGTCCGTTTTGCAGGCTTGACCGGCCTTGTTCAGCAGATCAATTATGGTTTGAGGCATTTTTCTTCGTTTTTATCTTGCTGCCCAGTAAGCTGTGTATCATCATGTCCAGCCTTGATATAAGCATCATCATATTTGAGGGGCGTTGTATTGGTTTGTCTTTTACACAGTCCATCACGAGTCTTGAGATTCCAAGCGGTATTCCTTTTTTGAGCTCGTGAGGTGCCGGGCAATTTTTTTGGATAACGATGCCGGGAGGCCCATTTCTTTGGGATATCAAAGATTCGTTTCTCTTGTGTATCAGGGTAGGGACGTTTTTGCCTGTGAGGGCCCAATACATTGTAGCACCGAGATTGAAAACATCCGTTCCCGGGCCAAGGGGTCTTCTTCTGACCTGTTCAGGCGCGATGTAGGCGGGCGTGCCCTGTATACGGCGTTTGGTCGTTCCGATTTTGCAGCTCTGGCCGAGGTCTATAATTTTGATTGAGCCGGCCTTGCCCATAAGGATATTATTGGGCTTTATATCGCAGTGAATGAATCCTTCTCTGTGCATGGCATTAAGGCCGGTTGCGACCATCCTGAATACAAGCAGCACATCGACCAGGCTCAAAGTGGGTCCGTCTTCAAGGGACTTACCCTCAAAATATTCCATGGAAAGCAGCATCTCATTTACTTTGAGCATTGTGCGTATCTTCTTTAGCTTGTAGCACTTGCGGATATATGGGTGGTTTATTCGCTGGGCCACTTTGTATTCATTCTCTGTCTGCTCGAAGACCCTCGTGTCTTCCGGTCTTTCAAAGATGATTCGTTTCAGGGCAACATCAGCGTTGGTCTGGTGTTCGGTGGCCAGATAGATTGTGCTGCGGGCACCGGCTCCGATGCGTTTTTTTATAGTAAAACCACCGACATTGAGTATATTTTTAGTCATATTGCAAAAAATCTGGAATTCAGCAATATCTGGATATTTAACTACATTTTTATAAGATGCGCCAGACAGGACATTTGTTCGGTTAATTTTGCATTTTTAGCGATACAGAAGCTACAATTACGTCCAAAACCACATTTTCAATTAGCCACGGCCTAATTCATTCGGCCTTTGCGAAACCGCCATTTTACACAATAATCGGCTATTTGTCCACCACAGTTGCGTTTTTTTGTGATATTGGCGGCAAAGAAAATATGTATCTTGACAAACCTCTTGGAATTCGGATAATGTCTGAAATTGATTTGGACGTGTATAGCTTTGAGCGTTCGAGAGATTGGCCTGAGCCAATTGGTACAGTTTCCCCGATAGCTCAATTGGTAGAGCGAGCGGCTGTTAACCGCTAGGTTGTAGGTTCGAGTCCTACTCGGGGAGGTGTGTAAGGCGTTATGAATTAAGCCCTTACGACCCCTCCCAAATTAATTCATGAATTAACAATATTTATTTCTACGCAGTTTCTATGCAGAATGGAGTGATTAGTGTCGAATTTGTGTATAGTTTCGCCTGTTGACAAGGGGAGAGTTTGAGCATTCTGCGTAGAAGTTGGGGCATTGAAATGGAGTAGTTATGGAGTAGTTGTTGCCTGTTACTTCCAGTCAATCTTGGCTCTTCTTTGGGCAAGATCTACCCAGACAGAAGCATGCTCATAAGATCTCGTATATACCCAGTTCTCTTTCTTTGCCTTGCCCTTCGGTTTGCCAAGCGGTTTGTGAAACTCTGGATAATCAACCAGACTGCCGTGCTGCTCCCGCCATCCCCATGAGTAAGAGAAAAAGCAATTTTCCTGTGCCGCTATCAAAAAGCATGCCAACGAAAAGATAATTTTCTTCCGAGCTTCATCAGCCAGCTCATTTGATGGAATACGCATCATCTCTTTGTTGGTCCAATTGAATGTCGGGTCAGGCCAACCCTTAACCACTATAGTCTTGCCCATACTGGCAGCAGTGTTGATTGCCTCGATGTCAGCAGCAATTGATTCCTTGCTCTGGCTGTGAAATGCAGTGAAATGTTCTACCATCACACCATTGGCGTATGGAAGATACTCCTTTCCTTTAGTTTTGGCAGCAGGATCTGAAGATCGTATTCCATTATAGATCAAAAGAGCGTCTTCTCCCATCTGTTTGCTGGCAAGTCGAATCATCTCGGCGACGGCCTGTGTGAGGATGTGTTCATTTCCCTCTCCCCACCCTCTCTTCATCCAGATCGGGCGTTTGGCCTGATTAACGGCATCCATAAAGATACCATCACATCCGTATTCATTTACTGCCTTTCCTGCAATAGAAGCCCACCATTGACGAAACTCAGGATTGAGCAGGTTATATTGTTCCAACGTTCCTGTCTTGTAAATTGGATTTCCACTTTTGTCTCGGAAAATCCATTTAGGATGGCTGGCAACTGTCTGACATGCATCATACAAAGAGTAGTTGAGGAAGGTGTTCCAATAAAAAAGCACTTTCATTTTTGGATTTAGTGCCTTGAGTCGTTTAGCATCGAAAGCAATGCCCTTTTCGGTTGAGCCAGAACGGCCCCGTCCATGGCCTTTTTCAAGACAGACAAAATCAGATGCCTGAGCAACAAATTTGAGTTCGCTATCCGACAACGGGCCACTGCTCTTCCCGAAGTGGATGTAGACAGGAACAGTATCCCAGGAGAAGTAGGGAGTTGCTGAATCGCCAATAGCCAATGTCGTACACTGGAACACGATAGCCAAGACTATAATGGTAAATTGCCTCATACCAAAAATCACTCTTTTCCATCTCTCCGCCCATCTACTCATTCACTGCCTGTCTACTCTATCACACTTTATGATATTGTCAAGCAGGGCAAGACTATCCCTCTTACACTCAAGCACTATTGACTCCTTGCTCCTACTTGGATTTCGTGGTATCCTTATCGAGTTAAGAACGTTTCTTGTACAGGTGATGCTATAAAAAGGAACTTGTTACCATAGGATTTTGTTTCTGTGCATACGAAGAATTTAGGACAATGGCAACATAGTCATGATTTCTCCGTCATTCAAGAACATGGAGAAAAGCGAACAATCCAGGTTCTTCTCCTGACTTCCATCACTATGGTCGTGGAAATCGTGGCTGGGTTGGTGTTTGGCTCTATGGCTTTGCTGGCCGATGGTTGGCATATGGGAACTCATGCTGCCGCATTTTCTATAACCATCTTTGCCTATCGTTATGCCAAGCGACATGCTGGTAGCAAACGGTTTAGCTTTGGCACAGGTAAGGTCAGCGTATTGGGTGGATTTGCCAGTGCCGTGGCTCTCATAGTCGTAGCTCTGGTGATGGCACTGGAATCTATTCATCGATTGTTTGCCCCACAACCTATTCGTTTCAACGAAGCTATTGGAGTCGCCACACTGGGCTTGGCTGTTAATCTTTTCAGTGCTTTCCTGTTGAAGTCACACCATAGTCATGATCATGAAAAGGAAAAGGGGTATCGCCATCACCATGACCACAATCTGCGTGCCGCCTATCTTCACGTCCTTGCTGATGCCCTCACATCCCTATTGGCAATCGGAGCACTCAGTGCGGGCAAGTTCTTTGGATGGCACTGGTTAGACCCTGTAATGGGCATAGTAGGTGCATGTGTTATCACGAAATGGGGCTACGGGTTACTCAAGGAGACAAGCTCCATCCTATTAGATGGTAGTATTGAAGGGGAAACACAAGAGAAGATCGTGGAGTTGATTGAGTCAGACGCAGATAACCGTGTTTCCGACATACATGTTTGGAAGGTAGGACCAGAACATTATGCGGCGATGATATCTGTCGTCACTCATTATCCCAAGTCGGCTGAACACTACAAGGGACTTATAGGGAACCTAACGAATTTAGCCCACATCACCATAGAGATAATCCATGGTCAAGGTGAACCTTGTCTTCCTGTTGATAACGAATAAGTAGATCTACCCCCTCCTCGGTCTCCTTCTTCCCCCTCTTGTGGTCCCCATTGGCAAGGACCTTTTCGAGTTCTGCCCTGTCGAAACACAATCGACCTGAGACTTTGTTTACAATGTATTATTCGGTTGCAGAAAAAGCCTTGTGGAATTCTACAATCCCCGTAGGAATTCTATTGCAAAATGATAAGGCCAGAAAATTCTCTTGTGGGACACCTTTATACTGTAGTCCATCAGGGCTACTAAAACCAAAACGTTTATAATAATTGGGATCTCCAACAAGAACACAGCCCTCAGCCCCCAAAGCTTTTAACAAGGATAGGCCCTCATTAACAAGTTTTGTTCCAATACCTTGTTTTTGGTAATCAGGCAGGATAGAGACAGGGCCGAGACCATACCAATTCTCACTTCCATCTGAAAATGTTACCGGCGAAAAGGCTATATGCCCAACCACTTTTTCCCCAAGCTCGGCAACAAGAGAAACTGCCAGGGCATTGGCGGCTCGCAAGGCATTGATGATAAATTGTTCGGTGTTATTACTATACGGGTGATTTTCAAAAGCGGCTTTTGTGACATCTGATATTGCTTCAATATCGGATGCGACTTCATTACGTATAATCAACATTAAATCTGCCTTTACAAGAAATTGGCTGCTTTTTACTTTAAGCTTAGTTGTTTTTTATGTGAAAGATTATATCATCAAATCTTTGATTATTAAACTCCAGGGTTTCTCTCGGTTAAGGTAGTTCTGCTTGCCTCTTCCTCGGTCTAGCTCTTTCCCTCTCCTGGTCACCATTGGCAAGCATCCTATCGAGTTCTGCCCAATCGAAACATAATCGACTTGAGATTTGTTTGTAATGACTTTACTTGTAAAGTATAATTGTGCAACTCAAAAATAGACTTCACATTGAAGAATCATTGAGAGTGAAACAGTCTATTCTAATTGTAAAAATTGAAAGAATTCTGGATCAAAACCTATACGGCAAATATTGTAAATGGATGACAAAATAAAATTGGAAGATTTAGGATACGGGGACTTTTTTGAGTCCAACCGCGGGGCGGACGGTTTGCCGGTCGCTCGGGTACTTTCTGAACATAAGCAAGCGTATCGAGTCAAAAATGCCGAAGGTGAGTGTCTGGCAAAGATAACCGGCAAACAAATGTTTAACGCTTTATCACGCCAGGATTATCCTGCTGTCGGTGATTGGGTGACAATCACCGATCTGGGAGAGCAGCAGGCAGTCATACACCGGATTTTACCACGAAAAACAATCATCAAAAGAAAAGCCAGCGGAAAAAATGATATTCAGGTAATCGCCGCCAACATCGATGTGGCTTTTGTTATTGAATCTGTAGACAGAGATTATAACCTGAACCGTTTTGAAAGGTATTTTGCTATTGTCAGAGACGGCGGAATCATACCGGTTATTATTCTGAATAAAATCGATTTGATTTCCAATGAAGAACTTGAATCGAGAATAGACCAGATAAAAAAAAGGTTTGGCGATATTGATTTTATCACGACTAGTACCGTGAACAATGAAGGGCTGGATGAGTTAAAGGCGTACATTGTAAAAGGAAAGACCTATTGCTTTTTAGGGTCTTCAGGCGTGGGTAAATCGACTTTGATCAATATACTGATTGGGCAAGATGTTATCAAAACCAGCCAGATAAGCACTCAAACGGACAGAGGAAAACATACCACCACCAGCCGGGAAATGTATTTTCTAGATAACGGCGGCATCGTAATTGATAATCCGGGAATGAGAGAAGTTGGATTAACCGATGTAGGTGACGGCATAAACAGTGTGTTTGATGAAATAACCCTGCTTGCTCGGAAATGTAAATACGTTGACTGCACACATGTCCATGAACCCGGCTGTGCGGTGATTTCTGCTATTAAGTCCGGACAGATGGATCAAGATCAATATAAAAATTATCTCGATCTGAAAAAAGAAGCTGAATACTACGAGATGTCTGAACTGGAAAAAAAGGGAAAAAACAGACAGTTTGGAAAATTCATCAAAAAAGCAAAAAAAGAACTCAGGCGTTACGGGCATAAGGATTACTAAAAAACTGTATAGAACCTACGCCTTCCTCGGTCTCCCTCTCCCCTTCTTGGTGTGCTAATACATATCTTCCAACATGATCAATAAAAAACATGGCCACCGCAGCTGCTGACACTTTCATGAATTACCGCCGATCGATACCGGCTCGTCTGTTGTTCTTGCTCATATATAGTTCCTCCACGATTATACTCCATTCAGATCTACTTTTCTGTCTTTATCTTCTTGCGAATCATTTCTATTCCTATCTCTCTCTCCATGATGTTCTGAAATCTCGTGCCGCCTATGGGATGGTCAGCAACGAGTTTGCCATCGTACAGCACGCCAGAAACAGCATAGGGCCACGGTGCGTTCTGGGCTTGCCTGTAGCTTCTATACTCAACTATCTTCGGTCGTATTCCGTATCTATCCCTTGCTATTTTGGTAATATCGTTGACCATTTTTAAGTTCATAGGGCATTGGCCGGAGGTTATAATCGTAAGGCCCTTACCGAATTTCTTTCGCTTCTTATCCCACTGGCCCTTAAAGCTCGGTGTTGGAGCAGATTTCTTAAATTTCTTCACAAGCAGTGAAAAATCCGGAAGTGCCTTCTCAACCTCCTCGAATCCGTTCTTAAGGAACAATTCCTTTCCAGCCATCCAGGTACCCTCGCGTGTTACGACTGCCACACCATTCATATCTGCCTTTTTAGCATCTTTCATACATTCCTTAATAAGGAGTGTGCCAAAACCTCTGCCCTTACACCTCTTCCACTGGATGTATATGCAGTGAATGAACATGTAACCCTCAGAGTTCACAGCCCTCCATGCGTGTTCACCAGGTACATACTCAATGTAACCTACTATACCATCATCCTGCGTTTTGAGCATCTTCACCTTCAATCCTTCGGACATGCGTTTCTTTATCCACTGGAACTTGTGTTGATAGGTCTCTTTGCTCGGATCTTTGTGCCCGCACAACGGGACTTTTCCCGCATCCTTCGGTGTCATCTCGATTATCTGGATTTTTGCCTGCGGTTTCTCAGATGTCTTCTTCCGCACTAATTTATTTTTCTTCTCGTTTGCCATAGTATTTCCTCATAGATTTGCGTTGGAATACTTTGATATCTCTGCATCGAAACAAGCCCGACACCCACCGTCGTCGAAACAAAGATCCTCCACGATTATATTCGTTTCAGATTTACTCTTCGGTCTTTATCTTCTTGCGAGTCATTTCTGTTTTCTCTTCCATTTTATTACCGTTGGGCAGAGTAATTTTGTGAGTCAAGGTAAACTTGTTGTCGCTGATTTTCTCAATGATGCCTACACTTGTAGCCCCCTGGAGGGTCCCGGACCATTCCCATTCCATGATTTCTTTATTTGCCTCCAACCTGCCCCTGCCTTCGGCTATACAACGCATGCTATCAAAAGCATACCCAATCCTTTCGCCGGTCTTTGGATCGATCGTNNGCCTCCTTCAACTGTTTCTTTTCCTCATCAGTCATCTGGTCTGTCTCAGCCCAGCTTCTTTTCCAAATCAAAAACTGCCCATTCAAGACTGACTCTATTGTAAAGTCGGCAACCCCATGATCCACCGTGTCTTCCCACTCGCCAATAAGCCATTTACTCCACTCGTCATCGAGAGGTTTCGACTGGAATGAAGGTGTTCGGCTCTCTTTTACCATTTCTTTCTGCTGCATTTTAGCACATGAAGCCATGCTTGCCATCACAATGAGCAGTACAATAGATACATGTTTCATTTGAGGTCTCCTTTCATTTTGTAATTGTTCAACGATTCAATTTTAACTTATGTTTATTGTAAAAAGTTTCATCTGACTTATTTTACGAATCATTTCCCAGAGCAGAATCCATCCACTCACGCGGGCTGATACCCACCTGCTCGGCGCGTTCGAGCAGCTCCTTGTGCTGCACGAGGCCTACGGGGTAACCGGCCATGGGATCGGGGCCTGCGGAGTAGCCGGCCATGGGATTGTAAGTAAGGGTATACCACAAACAGGCGACGAGCCATTCTTTCACCGGTGTCTTTTTCTCACCAAGATAAGCATATACCCGAAGTATTTCGTTTTTCGGATCAAATCCAAGGTCGATGTGTCCCAAATCAATCAGTAAAAACTGCATCGGCATCCCAACGAGCCACTTATCAAGCCCAAGCACATAACCAAACAGCATATGGCCCAGTCGTTGTTTTTCGCTTTGGGCCTTGCGTGTGGGGATACCTAATCGGCCGGTTCCGATGCCGTGAATCCAGCCTTCAATGTAGCGAAACGTGTTATGGTGACAGTCGGAAGCCGTGTGGATTCCCGACGCGATGGCGCAGCAGGTTTTGTACAGTTCCTGCTTCTGCTTATCCTTGAGCTTATCGAACGCTTCTAAATATGGGGGATAATCCCATTCGGGACGGATCTTCGGCAGTCCGGCCAGTTCTGAGATCTCGGCATCGAGACGGGGACCGCGTCCGTTTTCATCATAAAACACGTCCTTTCCCAGGGCCTCCATGTCCTGTAGTTCGGACTCCTTTAAGGGGGAATGCGAGCCGGGCGCTGTAAAGCTGCTCTTCGAAAAGAAATCAAAAATAAGAAGCACTCGTTCCATCATCAGCTTCTGGACGTCCGTCAACTTGGATGCCGAACCAAGCCACTCATACGTACGATTGATAAAATTCGCAGCATGAGGGTATCTCTTGATAAATTCCTCCTTGCCCTTGCCTGCAAGATAACCCGTTAATACGGCATGTATTGTTCTCATGCTCTCTATATGGAACGGCTGGGTGGTTTTCTGCTCCCACCACATGGCAGAACACCAGCAACCATTGTGAAATGACGGCTCATCCAGTTTGCCCCGGCCGATGGCATTCAACAATTCATCAACGGTAACCGGGAATCCACTATCACACGGCACAAGGCTGCCGATATGAGCGCGAATCTGGCGAGTGCTGTCATCCAGATCTCCTAATTTGCTCTGCATGCTGTTGATGTGTCTAATTTCCTCATCCCAGTCCTTTTCCTGGCCGGGAGACGTCCAGGTAAAAACCGGCCATCTATGTATCTCGTTACCTGCATCATCTGATTCGCCTTCAGATGAAGACTTCTTACCTGTGTATATCCCCTCAAAACCCGGAGATACCATATCGTAGGGCACTAATTTATTTTTCTTCTTTGCCATTATTTCTCGCTTTCATAAATCGTAGCCATAAAAAACCGCCGTAGCGTTCTTCTGATCGGCAAACCAACGGTCGTTTGTGCCGCAAACGCGAAAACCGTTATAGACGAGCAACTCACACAGAGAACAGTCATGAGGATTAGGCGGGCCGAAGTGCATCATGACCCTTGCCCCGCCTTTCCTGGCTGCTTTGAGCATTCCTTTAAGCAAGGCCGTGCCATACCCTTTTTCTCTTTCGGCTTTCTCCACCCACAAATCCCATATCCACGCCATCTTGTTCCAGGCCCAGAAATTGATGATCCCAAGGCCAACCACTACTCCATTGTCATCCTCAATGACCAACCACTGGGTACTATCCTGCTTAAGCAGCTTTTTAAGTTCGTCCGCTGTATGAACGGGGCTTATCCGAGCGCAACTTGCTGCATCGCTTGCCTTTGCCTGTCGAATCTTCACATTCCCACTCCCGGCCTCGGAAAATAACCTTTCGCAAAGCTTCTCATGCTTTGGGCAGCCGCTTTGGCATACTCGGCCCTGGACAGCGTGCCTCGCCTGATGCGCCGAATCGGTTTGCTGTGATAGGCCTCCTGAAAAGCCCTGACGCGCTCAATATCCCGGCTGTGCCAAACTCGCCAGCCTCGCCAGTCACGCTCAACATCATCGACCAGACCCACATCCAGCCACCGTAGAAGTGTACTCTTGCAAATACTTAGTTTTTTAGCAACTTCGACTGTAGTATACATTTGGTTATTCCTTATTAATGTAAATATATTAACTATATTAATTTTAGTGTGCTATCTCTCTATGTCAACCATTTTTTTCCTTTTTTTTGAGATTATTTTAGGATTGCATCAACTAGGATATACCTTCCTGACATATGTCAGGATATATAATCCGATGGTACATAAAAGGAGCTGTCTCCTAAGTATTTATAAACTATCATCTGACAAAACACTTAAGTCAGAAAACTCTTTTTTAATCCATTGTAACACCTGATTCACTACTGTTTTCAGTATCTTTCCTGGTTTGTATGAGAAACAGGCCGGCCTTTTTTGTTTCGACTTGTTGGGGGTATTAAATCCTACGAAGGCAATCCCATCGTGACGACGGTACCGGAGGATTCCTTTGATGTCGCTTCACTCGACTTGATAACATGGGTAGGGATTTTGGCTTTAGTCCTTGCACGCAGAACGCGCTTGAATATTCGAGTGGCAAAGGGCATCAGGCCCAGGCGAACAATCGCAACCCATAACGGATCGACTTTCATCCATCCGATGTTATAGGCCAGGCGTTTGACCGCACCGGGTAATCCCAGCGAGCGACGAATGATCGAACTATAGGTAAGAAACTCGCGATAGGCTCGCTTGTGGCCCGAATCAAGCTGATCGGCTGTCATATGCAGGGGGCGAAACACGGCGTGGTCGGTATCGTAGTACTCCCACTTGCGATGCAGGATTCGGCCTTCGGCATCGAGACGCTCAAATGCTCGCGTGCCGGGCAGAGGCGTGAGCACGTGAAACGTGGCCGTGAGGATCTTTCCCTTGATGGCGAATTCGACGGTGCGTTCAAATACATCCGGCCCGTCACAGTCAAAGCCGAACACGAAACTACCGTTAATCATAATGCCTGAATCGTGAAAGCGCTGACAGGCATCGAGATAGTTCGTCGTTGCGTTAACGCCCTTGTTATTCCCCCGCATATTCTCTGGTGAAATCGATTCAAAACCCACAAACAGACTACGACAACCGGCCTCATATGCCTCATCCAGATAGCCGGGATCCCGCGTTACGTCCAGCGAGGCGGCCGCCTGCCACACAATACCTGAACCGCGCAGCACCTTGAAGAGGGCATGCGCATGCCGTCGATTCGCCAGCAGGTTGTCATCAAGGAAAAAGACCATACCGTCCTCGACCGTCTCTAATTCCCGCTCGATTTCTGCAATCGGTCGGGCTTCATAATACCTCGGGCCCCAAAAGCTGCTTTTGTAACAGAAGTCACACGAATGGGGACAGCCACGCGAGGTAACCATGGTATTGTGGATGAGATAGGCGCATGGATTCATCAGGTCGCGTCGGGGCAGGGGAACCAACGCCGCTGAACCCTCGCATTTCCCTTCATAAATACCTTGTAGCCGGCCTCTCTCAAAATCGTCAAGCACATCATGCCAGACTGTTTCCACAGGCCCTGTACAGATTGCGTCGGCGTGTTGTATCGCCTCGTGTGGCAGACTGGTTGGATGCAGACCACCCAGCACGACCTTCGCCCCCCGCGCGCGCCAGTACGCCGCCAGGGTGTACGCCCGGCCGGCACAGGAGATATACGTCTGGATGCCGACAAGGTCAACATGCCCTTCGACCTCAGAACTTTCGATATGCTCATCCCGGACCAGTATATCCCACTTATCCTGCGGCGTCATCCCAGCAATGGTCAGCAAACTCAGGGGAGGAAAACGAGAGTACTTAATCAGGCGGAATGCATAGTTATCCAGCTGCTGCAGTGATGGTAGAATCAGTAAAAGTCGACGTTTCATGGCATTACTCCTTTGCGAAATCAATAACTTTGTATTACAAAGTATAACCCTAAAAAAATATACGAACCATAGTCATTCTTGCTCTTCCATGACCTTATCTCCCTTATCAATAATCTTGCGAAGTGTCTCGACATAGCCCTGAAAGGCTTGGTGCCCTTTAGCAGTAAGGCGCATGGTCGTATGCGGCCGGCGCCCCTTGAACGTCTTTGCGATTTCGATGTATCCTGCTCGCTGAAGGCTCGTGGCGTGCGCGCTCAGGTTACCGTCACTCAAACCGAGCGTCGATTTCAGTTCGTTAAAGCTCATTTCGGGCGCAACAGCGAGCACCGACATAATAGACAGCCGTACACGTTCGTGTATAACAGGATCGATATCATCAGGTTTAATCGAATCATTCATGTCGACAGACCAACCCTTCTCTTACGGATCTTACGGATAACATACTGGCCAAACACGATATGGAACAATCCAAAAGACAACGCCGCCGTGATAACACCATACTGTTGGAAGAAATTAATCGAAACCACACCGGCGGCTATAAAGACAATCCCCAGGATTCTCGGCGCACGGATCGAAAACAGCCCCGCTGTATAAACACCTGCCCCGTAGAGCATCATCCAGACCGGAGCGATGTATTGAATCTCCTGAATTAGTGGCTCGGTGGGCGTCAGAAACTTGATGGTCAGCACCATAGCAATTACAACGCTGGGACTCAGCGAGAAGAATGCCATCCGGGCCGAACGTACTTTCGGTGAGATCCCCTGTCGTTTCGCCTGCAGCTGGGCAAAGTGAATTTCGACAATCACCCCGCCGGCCCCGATCAGGAACCACATCGAACAGAAGGCAATCTGCCGGTTGAGAGAAAGGTCCAGTAGCGAGGCAAAGTCAATCGGCGAAAAACTCGGATTGTCCACTGACAGGAACATCAGATAGCTCACCAGACATCCGACAAACACCATCAAACCACCGATTATTGCTGATGTTCCCGGCAAAATCGTCCACAGGGTGGTACGTTCCATGATACGTTGGATTTCCTGCATTCTAACTTGCGCTTCATCGTGATCCATGGCTAATACCTCCACAAATTAATTTATACTTTATCATATAAAGTAGTTTATCATATGAAGGGTGATTTTGCAAGAAAATTTTTTTATTTTTCTTCAAAGTGGTGCTAAAACCTGCTTTTTACTTCAATATTTAACTTTTTTCTAAGTTTTTTTAATAATCCTATATATAATCCGTGTGTCTTTACATTGACAATCATCTCAGAACCTTGCTTACTATAGCCTTGGATACGCCGAGATATCTTACCAAATCGGTCTTAACTTTGATGCTGTTCGTGCCGATTAGAGCTAACCATCGCTCTGCAAACTCAAAGGCTTGCTTAATGATCTTATCTCGCGACATTTGGGCCTTTCTCCGCCTCAGAGAGACCGGATTTAGGGAGAAAATCACCGATTGATCCCGGCTATAGGCATAAAAAGCGAACTTTATGACAGCTGAGTGATTTATGCGTTCAGTTTCTAAACTGGTAACCGGCCAATACCTATCAACGCATATGCGTTGAGTGTATGGATCAGGGAGTTTCGCGAGGTGTTGTAAGAACAAAACTAACGACGTCTTTTTTGTGACCGAATTTTAATTCCCGAATCAACGGAATTTTCTTATGCGCAGTATGTACGCAGAATGACCCTATTGTTGTGTAGTTCGTGTCTGCTTTCGACAGGGGAATATTGGCTAATACTCATAGTCTGTGGTATACTTACGGTATAGCAAAAGGTTGTTCATGATGAGGTCTGAAAATGGGAAAGTTTGCTGTTATCTCAGGTTTGCTTGTTATTATCCTGTGCTCAGTAGCACAGGCCCATCGCCCGATCTTCAGTGATAAGGCCGCCACAGGCCCAAACACGGCAGTCATGATTAGCCAACCAGCCATCTCTCAGGTTATCTACCGTCAGATTACCGATGACGCAGAACAAGTATGGCTTGCCTTTGATGTCGACGAGGGTTTTGGATTATTCATACAGATCGGTGTTCCCGTTTTAGACCGCCTGAAGGAATTCAGGCCTGCCATGCTGGTCGTTGGTCCTGGCTTACCTGAGGACAATCTCCCTTTCCCGCTGCCTGAGGGGGCTGGTGCAAAGGCATTTCCGACCGACAGTATTGAAGAGCCGAGATTCTTTCACGAGCACTTCACTGGGACTGACTCGTGGATTCTCCGCAGTGATACCGTCAAGATTCCAAAGTCAGGACGGTATTATCTCATAGCCTATGTCCCATCCGGTGTAAAGGGAAAGCTCTGGCTTTCCTTAGGGAAGAAGGAATCATTTGGATTGGCAGAGTGGGCACAATTCGGGGAATGGAAGAAGAAGATCAGGAAGTTTCACGAGATAACCGAAGATAAAGGTGGTTTTAGGATACCGATCCTCAGTGATATTGGTGATATGCTGAAATCGGCTGTAAAAGCTGATGCAGACACCGAGAAAGCTGATCCCAACGGATCCGCGGCAATGCCGGCACTTGGTGACGGCTTTGTGAAAGGTGATGTGGTCAGCTACTCATATGTTCCCAATAGGCACTGGACTATAAATGAGGCAAAGGGGATCCTGCCTTATCTTTGTGAATATGAGTTGATGGCATGGTCAGGCGACAGGCCTTTAGAGGCATTCCACAAGGAGAACGTACGTCGAATAGATTTGGCAAGCCAATGGTCAACGGCAACGATGTTCTATGCCCGTAGAATGGATTTCAGGGACGAGATCATTCGTCTTATGCTTCGGGCCTATCGACACCGACAACTCTTCATTCTTAGAGACTACTGGCAACCAGGGGACGACCATCAGCCGTTTGACAAGACCTTCGATATCCTCGAAACTCTGTGGGCCGGGAAGGATAAATATCTCAGCAACCCGGAAGGAGATCAAGCAACCGGAAGGCAGTTAATCAATAACATCCTTATGGTCAAGACAGGAGATGAGAACTTCGGGAAACTCGGCACCAAAGGATTGGAAACGATCTACAGTACATTCTGCGAGCAGGTTAAGAATCGATCTATAGATGGGGAAAAGCCGTTCACCCATATAAAGGCATGGTATAACATGGTGGGCTGGGCGGCGTGGAATTACGGGAGCAGTTGGGCAAGCAGTGCCGGGGATGTAGAAGACGGCCGCCAGAAGCTCCCTGCAAATACTGAGTGCATCGGTGTAGATACATACGATTACTGGTGGCTGAATATTGGATTTGATCCTGCTGATCCTGCCAATCGAGACAAGGTGCTTGCTCGTGTGAACGAATGGCATAGCATTCGAACGCAATACTATCCGAACGGGGTAAACACCTGTGTGTGTAAGAACGCTGACGATCCCTCAACATGGACACCCGAGTGCTGGAGTGACACTCATGCTTTGATGAATGCCATAAAGTTTGCCAAAGCAGATAAGGCAATGATGATATACATAGGTCTGTCAAGCTCCCTTCCGGGGCAATACACAACTCCCATTGAGACGATGGACAGGTATTACGACAACTGCAAATCCGGACCCTGGGTGGGGTTAGTATGGTGGACCAGTGTAGGCAAGTTGCATCCGAAGGAGAATCCGCTTGGGACACTCGGCTATGTGGATAAGACTCTCATTCACTACACCCCCGATAGTTCCAAAGGCAGGCCGTATTCTAAGGAACAACTCGACAGGTTGCATGACGACTTCATTGCTTCACGCCAAAGGATGTTCAGAGGTGTCGTATACGGCCAGTTTGGACATCTGAACGGCAGACCTGAGGAATAGTCATGAAAGGCTCATGAACATCTACCGGGAGGCCGGGAGGGATTGGACCTTCGGTTTGCGGGATACAAGGTCAACCATGGCGTTTCCCATCCCTTTACCTATCAGATAGAAGGTTTCCCAGTTGCGATTCCAATGATAACCCTGGCCCGAAGGGGATTCTTCCCGCGCCCTTTGGAAATCGCGTGTTTCAACGCCGCTTACATTACCTTTGAATTCAGGATATTTTTCAGGGTCGGCAAGAGCAAGCTGGGCGGTCATTAATTTTTCGACCCTCTTCTTGTATCTGGCTGTGGTGGGAATAGTCCACCCGCCCATACCTGTGTTTGCGATTACAAACGGTAGCTTTTCGATGCCGAGATCCTTTCTGATATCCTTTATGAAGTTCTCCATGTTCTTTTCATAAGCATCCACAGCATTCTGATTGATACGATCATTCCAGCCCTGGTGCCATCCGAAGCCGACTATTTCATATCCCTTGCCTGAATAACCGGGAAAGTATTTCTTCAGATTGCCGGTAATTTCTTTCACATGTCTGAGGATTTCTGAGTATTGAAACCCGGTATCCCCATCCGCCTTAGGTGTTGGATAGCTCGCAGAGCTTGGGGATAAAAAGTTCTTGGACAGCGACCTGCCGCCCCATGCCGATTTAATAAGCAGCACCGGGTCTTCAAAATAGTCACCCACAATAAAACCAAAAGCGTATTCGGGACCAATGTGGTCTTCACTTGCCCCGAAACCTGTCGTAAGCCAGCCTTTTTGTTCCTTATCTTTATAAGAGATATTCACGATCCAAACGTCATCTCGGATAACATGTTTGCCGTTTTTGTCCTCCAGGTGGCCGTAATCTTTCGGATTGCTTTTGAGATACGCCGCCATCGTTCCTGGACTGCCTGCCAGCTGACCAAAGCCAACCATATTTGACTGACCTGACAGGATAAATATCTTCAACTTGCCATTGGCGGGGCAGGTTTTCGAAGTTTTGGCGATAACACTGCTGCTGCAAATGGCGATAAATACCGCCAATATGAGGGAAATAGTTGCTTTCTTCATGTTCTGTGACTTCCTATATTAAGTTGTATGTTAAAGTTTGGCCATGTCGCTGAACCATATCTAACAAAAGATATGGCCAGAACCGCATAGAAATTACTACTCACTCTATCATATCTTGTTATATTGTCAAGCAGGGCAACCTACCTCTTCCTCGGTCTCACTCTCCCCCTCTGGTGATCTCCATTGCAAGGACCTTATCCGATTCGTCCCTGTCAAATAACAGCCATACTGAGATCTTCTTGGGTTATATGTATCATTTAGAATTATTGGAATTTGCTTTGGTTTGGTAGGTGGTCCTTACGCCGAGATAATAACCGGTCACCGGCGATTGCTCGTAACCCATGGACCGGTGTGCCACTTCCGCCCGATAGACCGGGTCCTGCATAAGGCAGACTCGCCGGTCTTTCGCCGGGATGGTCGTCGTGTAGATGCGCATCTCACCGGCTAAGATGGTGACAAGTTCCTCGCGCCAGTCGCCTAAGATGTCGGCCATCATCATAATACTGCCTTCGATATTGGAAGTTAGAGTCGGTCCCTTGTACTTGACGATAGAGATTGACCTGCCTCTACCGAATCTGCCACGGCCCATTGCACCGCGTCCCGAGCCACCGTATCCAAAAGTTTCCCGCAGCAGGTCCCCATCCCAGAAGATCCAGTTTCTGCAGCCGGGTACGTCTTCTCGCCGGCCGAGCCTCTTGCCGGCGGCGGAAAACATATACCGGTCTCTCGAACCGCCTTTGGAAGATTCGGTTGCAAAGCATTCCAGCCCGGGGATTGTCGGATCGATATCGGCAACCATACCGTCACCCACGTGATAGGTACGCTGACCGATGCTCCAGATGATTTTTCCCGTTTTGGCTTCGACTAAGCAAACACCCTTGCCGTCATCGTGCCACGGTTCGATAGCGTAGAAGATTTCCATACCCGGGCGAGTAGGGTCCACGTCGGTCACATAGCATTTATCGGGATGGCCGAGGCCGACCGACCACAGGCACGTGCCGTTATCGTCCAGCACGGCCGAGCCTAAAATGACCTCATCCCGGCCGTCCTCGTCGACATCGGCTGAGTGCATACCATGTGCGCCGTGGCTGCGAATTATAGGTGTCTCATCATCACCCTCCCAATGCCACAGCTGTTTGAGTTTGCGATTGTGATACTGATATGCGTCGACAATCATCAGCTTGTATGTTCCGCGGGCCACCAGAAGGCACGGAGTTTTGCCGTCCAGATGGGCCATGCCCATCTGGTTGCGGTTGGTGCGGTTGTAATCACCCAGGCGAGGGTCACGTGGCGGCCAGTCGACACGGGCCAGTTCGGCGCCAGTCATACCATCAAGTATCGAGCACCACTCCGGTCCCTTGCGAACGCGCCCATCGGATTCTCTTGCGTCCTCCGGGCCGGTCTTGACTGCTACTTCGGCCCTGCCGTCGCCGTCAAAATCGTAAACTACAAAAGGTGAGTACCAAATGCCAGGCTCAATGCCCGGCCCAAGGTCTTTACGCCACAGGAAAGTGCCATCTTTGAGATAGGCCTCCAGCTTGTAGGTGTGACCGTCTGTATTTGGTCTGCCGGCCGGGTCGATCCCTTGGGACGGCTGCTTGATTACGAAGTCATATGTCCCATCTCCATTGAGGTCGGCAACGCCGATCCTCTGGGGCCTGTAATCACCCTGAAACTTGATAGAGGCATAGTAAGGCTTGTCTTTGGCATCCGGTTTCAGCAGTACCTTCTCCGAAGGCTCAAGTTCCTTGCCATTATTTACCGGCCTGACCCAGTAGATGCTGTTGCCTATAGGCTTCGGCTGCTTGTCGATGAAATTGGTAGTGGCAACCACCGGTTCATTGTTCAACTTCATTGTTGCACCGCCCTCAGCGGAGCGATATACGTTGAAGGCTGTTTTTTTGGCGTCGGTCTTGAGCAGCCGCCAGCCCAGATAGACCTTACCCTCTTTATTGTGCATGGCCAACATTCCACGGTTGATTTTCTCATCAATCCGCTTTTTGGCCCAGCCTTTTACTTTGGGCTTGTCCTTGTGTTTTGGATTGAGTGCGGGAGTGAAGTATTGTCGCTCTTTCGGATCTTCCGCGACTGCCGTCGGAACAACAGTGCAAGACAGCATAACAATAAGCAGGATTCTTCTAATCAAGGCCCTTCGCTCCCGATAAATTAGTTCCTGTTTCGTATTATATATGTGTCCACACGTATGAGGCGGGGTGAGCACCCTTTGCCTCGTTAGAAATTGCTATCAGATTACTCTGTTTAGAATTTCTAACTGGGCGGGGATCTCTCACAGAACTCACGCCTTATTGGCGGCTGTATAGGCCTTTAAAAAACTGTCCGAATATATCTGTTTGTTCATCAGCATGTCGGATGTTGCTACAACGTTCATCAGTTGTTCATCAAGGGCATCAGCGATTGCCGAGTCCAGGCCGTGCGACATGGCCATGGCTAAAAATATACGATTTATCAGGCTTCTTTCGCTTGCGCCTTGAGAGACATTTGACAAACCTATAGTCATGTGAGGCGCAGGATCAGCCAGGTATTTTATCTGGTCCATTGCATTGAGGATATTGCCGACCTGAACCTGTGCGTTCGGCACTTTGACCGGCAGGGCAATAGGATCGATAAATAACCGCTGCGTGTCAAAGCCCTTCTCCATCGCCTTTTGCACGATTTCGGCAGCTAAGGCCACTCGCATATCAGTGTCCTGTGGGACGCCGTTTTTGTCCATAGTGAGCGTGATAACATTTGCTTTTGGCCCGGCCTGGTCGGCCATTTCCAGGTACTTATCAAAGACCTCTTCGTCGGATTTCTTATTCAGCGGTGTTGAGTTCAGCAGCAGACCGTTCTCGGCATTAACAACCTTTACTCCTGCAGCTATGACGTCGGCTTTTTGGGAGTCCAGGCATAGAGGGGTTGAGCAGGTTTCCTGGATGGTTTCAATCAGCCACTGCATAGTTCCTTCCTGGTCTGCCGCGGCCGTGCCGACATTTACATCCAGATATGCAGCGCCTGCGTCGGTTTGCTTTTTGGCCAGTTCCTGAATGGGCTGCTTGTTTTTGGATGCGATTGCTTCCTTGACATCTGTAAACATTCCGTTAATTCGTTCTCCGATGATTATCATAACTGTCTCCTTGCGTATGAAGCTTATTGTTCCTATTGCCAGATTTGATTGATAAAGTTCTTAACCGTCGCGACGGCTCGCGGATGTCGCATCCGGATTATATCGACGCCGGCCTGTAACAGGCAAATTGCAGTAGTAGCTTCCCACATCGGCCCGCGGTCCTTAACGTCTCCCCAGCCCGGAGCGTCCGCAAGCTTGCTCTCTTTTGCACGCCAGGACTCATAACCCACGTCACAGATAGCGGGCATTGCCATCATTTTATCACCGCCAAGAGCAGCCAGACGCTGGCGTTCCTGAATCGAATAGGCATATTCAATCCCGTAACCTAATGCGCCTGTGGCCTGGAATGTTACGACCTTTTCCAGCGGAAAGCCCATATCGGATACTAAAATATTGACCTGTTTGGCAATGTTGATATCCAAAGGAGCGTGGGTGATAAGGTGATGTCCGTCAGCCAGGGCAATGGCCGTAAGGGCCTTGTAATTGTCCTCTGTAACGGTGCCTATCAGAACGTTTTCTCCCTTGGCTGCTTCACTTACTTTCGGCATAACCTGATTGTCTTTTTCGTCGTTTCCGCTGCCCCACAGAACAAGAGGAACGCCGACCGCTTTCAAGACCTCCTCGGTGACCTTGACGGCATGGGCTGCATCTTTATCTGCCTTATCGGGGTGGATGCCGTCGAATTTGATACAGATCAGGTCTGCACCGAATTGCTCTATGCACTTTTTGGCCCAGTCGGCGGGGCTGTCCATCACGTCCTGGTAATTTTCGGCAAGGGCATCGGGCCAATCGTCCGGCCTGCTGTCGAGAACGTCCATTGCGACAACGGGTTTCTCGCTGGCTTCTTCTGCGGTGCCGCCATAGACGACGTTGCGCGCCCCTCCAACGGTTATTGTTGAAGTTCGGGTGCCGCCGCTGTCTTTGGTCGCCCCAAGTGTAACTCGGTTTACCGAGCCGGTAAAGCTCTCCTTAACTTCAGGAACTGGCATTTGAAATCCTCCAAAAATAATTTAGGTTTTTAGTTTTGGTTTTTATTTAACTGGAGATTACGGTTTAGTTTCAATTCGAGAATCTTCCTTACCGCAGAAAGTGCGGCACTGTTTTCTTCCAGATCGAAGATTGTTTTACCCTCCATCGAAGCATCAAATATGGTTTTATCCTGCGGTATATTGCCGAAGGTTTCTATCTCGTCGAGTTTCTTACTGCTTTCGGTTCTGTTCCAGATAACACCGGTTTCCTTTACTGATATTGGCAGTTGTTTGGTAAGGTCAAAAATCCTTCGAGCAGTAAGGTCACCGACAGCGGTAGGTTCGGCTACGATGCAGAGAAGGTCGACATTATTAGTAGTCCGGCGGGAAAGGTGCTCCATTCCCGCCTCATTGTCAATAATTACATATTGATACTGCGAGCTTAGTTTATCCAAAAATGTTCGAAGCATATTATTTACGGCACAATAGCAGCTTGGTCCTTCGGGCCGGCCCATGGTGAGTAAATCGAAGCCGGTAGCCTCTGTTATTGCCTGTTGTAGTCCGTATTCGAGGGTGCGCAGCCGGTCCGTACCTTCGTTGCTCGGTTGTTTTTGACGGGTTTGTTCACGGATTTCCGCGATGGTTTCCTCAGGCTGAACTCCCAGCATCTGACCGAGACAGGCATTGGGATCGGCATCAACCGCAAGTATTGCGCCTTGAGATTGGCTGCACAGAAGCCTGATAATCATAGCGGACAGCGTTGTTTTGCCGGACCCGCCTTTTCCACTTATTGCAATTGTTGTTGCCATATTTAATATCAGTGAACTAAAATGACTAAAGTGCCTAAATTGAACTAAAATTACGCCGATCCGGACGTTTCTCTACGTCTATTTCTTACCAATAGATGTAAAAAGAGCAAGCAATTCTCCACATTCTTCGTATTCACATTTCACTTTTTTCCAAGAAAGCCATTTTAGCTTTACAATTACTTCAAGCCAGTATTGTGTTTCACTGGATTCACTTTCACAGATTGTAATCTTGTTTTTGAAATCGGCTTTGCTTCTTGCCCGATTGGCTTCTCTATAATTTGCACCAACAGAAGTTCCAGATTTTGTGATTTGAGTTCTTATAACCTTCCCTTCAGGTGTGTTAGGCAAAGTTCTTGATAAACGGATTATGCTTACGGCGAATTCTCGCGTTCTTTTTTCAAGTTCTCTGCCGAATTTTTTATTATCCATAACTTTAGACACTTTAGGCACTTTAGCTCACTTTAGGCACTTTTTACGCTGGCCACCGATGGGAAAAGTGATAAATCCGTGTGGGGCAGAAAACTTGCCCTCACGAATTCATCCATATAGCCCGAATGGCTCATCAAATCAAAATACGTCATACTGTTAGCGATTGCTTCGGCTGTTTCAAGGGCTTTTTGGCTCATCAGGACAGTCTTTGCTCCGGCAATCGAAGTATTTCCCACAAACCGAATTTTCTCCACGTCTACATCGGGAAGCATTCCAATGGTAACAGCCTGCTGAATGTTCATGAAGTTCCCGAATCCGCCTGCGATGTAAATGGCGTCGATATCTTCTACTTTGGTCTGCGTCGAATTCATAAGAACTCTAATCGCGGCAAAGACACCAGCTTTGGAACGGACCAGATTATCGATGTCGGCCTGGGTGATTACTATTTCCTGATGGTCATTATCTTCAGGCACCAACTGAAATTGCATTCCCTCATCACCTTCTGTAAGTCTTGCGTCCCCGTTGGTTTTGAACCGGCCGGTTCGGTCGATGATGCCGTTTGTATACAATTCGGCAATTGTGTCCAGCAGGCCTGAACCGCAAATACCGGCAGGATAGCTATTGCCGATTGTCTTGAACTCGATGGAGCCGTCCGGGGCGATGTTTAGTTTTTCGATGGCTCCGGCTCCGGCCCTCATGCCATGCTTGACGCCGCTTCCTTCAAATGCAGGGCCCGCAGAACTTGAAGCGCAAACCAGCCAGTCTCGATTGCCGAGAACCACCTCGCCGTTTGTTCCGATATCAACAAAAAGCGAAACCTCTTTTTTAGTATAAATTCGTGTGGTTAAAACGCCTGCTACTATGTCGCTGCCTACATAAGCTGCCACGCTGGGCAGGCAGTAAAGCAGACCTCGCTTGTTAATCTGGATGCCTGCTTCAGCCGCACGGATAGGCGGAACAAAGCTGGCCGAGGCGATATAGGGTTCTCTGCGTATTCGCGTAGGGTCTAAGTTCAGTAAGAAATGCACCATGGCGGTATTGCCGGAACATATTACCGCGGTTAACTCATGCAATTCGATTTTCTGCCTTGATGCCAGTGTTACGATTAGGTTATTTACATCGTGGACGATTCGGTTTTGCATCTCATCGAACGCGTTATTTTCTTCAGCATAGATGATTCGGCGAATATAGTCTTCACCGAAGTTTATCTGGCTGTTGTATATGGCCTCAGTGTCTATTGTTTTTGCATTATTGAGGTCGAGAAGATGGGCCACAACCGTCGTAGTACCCAGATCAACGGCCACGGCATAATTCTTCTCACATCGCTTGATCGGCTCGACCTCTATTACTTCCGTGGTTCCGCTTCGCCGGCCGATAGTTACGGCAACCTTGTAATTTGTTACACGAAGAATCTTCGAAAGTAACTGGAGAATGCGAAAGCCGGTCTGCATTATAGGAGCGTCTATCTGCTCGCGTATCGCCACGTAAAGACGCTCGTGGTCGGCTGTATGGTCGTTTACTGTCGGTTCCGACATCTCGATGGCAAGCTTTCGAACCAGAGGGTCGAACTCAAAGACGCCTTCCTGTACATCACCGGCAAGCTCGCTGAATCTGTGGGCATCGGAGTCCATCAGGATTTGACTTGTTTCGATGGTGTGAGACTTCGGAACAGTTATTGTCATGTCCGAAAGAATCTTTGTCCCGCAGGCGAGCACAATGTTTTCACGGGTCTCATCCGGGGTAAGCAGGGTGGTGGGCTTGCTCTCGGATAGTCCTTTATCGATAACTACTTTACATTTTCCGCAATACCCGTCTCCTCCGCAAATGCTGCTTAAATAGACGCCGGCCTTTCGGGCAGCCTCAAGAATAATCGTCCCGGCGGGGACTTCGATTTTAAGGCCGCTCGGCTCAAAACAAACTGTGCATTTTTTCGGTTTGTCGTCCATTCTCACATCTCATAAGCCCTGTCCCGCGACTCCAGGGGCACTGAATATAGCGTCTTGCTCTATTTCCATACTTCCTGCAGAAACTTTGGTATCATCGATGACTCTCTTGGACCCACCATGATTTCCCAGCCTGTAGCCTCTTCGAGTTTGCCGCTCATCACCGCAACGTAACCGGGGATTATCAGTTTTCGGTGTTTAACCAGGTTCTCGGCCTCAAATTTTGTCATGGCGTCGGCTACCGTCTTTTCGTTGAGTTTATCTCCCGAATAAGACGTCAACACACTTGTCCCTTCCGTATCAACGACAAGGATATAGCTCGGCACTCTGCTGGCCTCGACATCCGATTCCACAGTGTAGTATGTCAGTGAGAAGTTTGTTGTAAACATCAGTGGTGCGTTCGCATCCGGTTCCCCGATAGGATATACCTTGGGTTCTACCTGGATGGGCTTTTGTGGGTCGCTGAAGACATTCATCCTCGCAGTCAGCATGGGTAAAAACGCATATGGCTCGGTTGTATTGACCACGACGATACTGGAATGCTTGCAAATCAGACTTGTGGCGTAGGTGATCTGCTGGTCTGCGTCACCGTCTGGTACAAAGGACATAGTCGGATAGCCTAACGGCCTGAAGGTCTTTTTCAGGGCCAGTGCCCTTATCTTTGAGAGATTGAACAATTGGTCGCGCAGGCTTAACCCCTCGAGGCTTAATACCATATTCTCGACCCCCTCGGCCTTGATTTTTTCAGTCAGCTCCGCAAGGGCATCGACTGATTCGGCACATACGGCGAGCGGGCAGTTGTTTTCTTTGGCGATTTTAGCAATTGCCTCGGCGTTATCCACCGTGGCCTTACCGATCAGCGGGCAGCTGTCGGCTGTCTTGGCGACTGCCGCGGCAACGGCATCAGGTGAATCTGATACGAGAATTATGGCCAGCTTGCTGTTTTCTTTTACGGCTGCAGCGGCAGTGGCAAAGGCGTCGGCCGAGCCGCTATCGTTTGTAACCGCTATGGCGTTCACTGAGATGTGTAATCCGATGCGCTCGAATTGTAATGCGTTTACGGATTCAATCCGGTCTTTTAAATCTTGGCCGCTAAGTTTGTCCGACACGGTTACAGCCAGAACAGTCGGATTGTAAAATTTCTCTTCGTGTCGGAACATCACCGTTTCCTGTCCCACCTGAACTTGATTATCTCCGCTGCCAAATTGTACAAGGCATATTGGTGGTGCCGCAGCGGCTGCAAGTTGTTGCTTGGCTTCTTCTGAAACGTCGGGGCAGTCTTCAAGTTTAGCGCGTTTTTGAGCAAGCTGCATGGCAAAGGCCAGACACGTAGGCATTCCGCACTTTTTACAGTTGGTTTTTGGTAGAAGTTTGAAGATTTCTAATCCTGTTAGCGCCATAATATTCGCCCTTTCCTTGTCTTTTATATCTCGTATTTCGTATCTCGCTATTGTTTGCCGAGATACGCTTTAAGTTTCTTAGAACATAGGTTCCAAATTCGTTACAGGATGACCGGCTTTGGTAATAAAGTCCAGGACCTCTTCTTCTGTAGTCGCAGAGGTTTCGTCGGCAATCTTGTTCAGAAATTCCTCGCCGCCGAGTCCGAGTTCATCGGCCCTCTTGATGAACGTATCTTTGATTTCTTCCTTCAGCATTTTAGGCATCCACACGATTCGCTGAATTCCGCCTTCTGCGGCGATGAACTTTTTCGAGTTAATGTAGTGCTTTGAATGTCCTATGAATCCCGGCGTCTGGTTGCCTCCGCCTACGGTCCCTGCCAGCGTCGAAAATTTCATTCCGCATGGAGTCATCTCACTATACTCACGGTTGACAATCATTATTCCGCCTGTCGACGGCAGAACAGCGGCGATACATTCGAAGCAGCCGCACGAAGTCATCGGATCCATTATCATGCTGTACTGGCTCATTCGCTCGACGCCGCCGCCACTGGTCTTGTTAACAAACTCATTTACCTTGTCCCACTGACCAATAGTAGATTCGATGCAATTGCCTTTCGATATCGGTTGGTTTGGACCAGACGGTGTTATTTCGTATGCCGCCCGGCAGTCCAGCCAGCTATAAGCCCCGCAAAGGCCCGGCCGCTCGGGTGAAACTACACATAAGTGGTTCGGTGCAAAACTCTGGCAAAGCGTGCAAGAATAAAACGTGTCTATGTCTTCGTCAACCATACCCGCCAATCTTGCATCACGCTCGGCATATACTTTCTGGGCCTGTTCCTGAAGTTTCAGGACCTGTTCTTCATCACTATATAACTTAATCTGAACCTTGTCTATAATGCTCGAAAACTGCCCGTGGAACATTGCATGCAGCAGTTTCCCGATGTGTTCGAGTCTGAAGCCCGCCTTGAAGGCGTCTTTACTGATGCGCATCCAGTTTCCGTCCCGCTGGCCCATGTGCCACAGGCCCTGTGCCTCATTCATAAATGTATGTATCTGGCGTTCCAGCACGGGTTCGAAATCAGGCTGCATTTTTCTGCCCGCCACTTCAACCATAATTCCAAGCGGCATTCTGCCGCCCGCCTCAAGCGAATCGACATCCGGTCCTTCTACGGTTATCTTTCCATCTTCAACGGCCGAGATGTCCTGCATCCGAAGCCACTCAAACGCCGGTGTCCTTTGCCCGCCGAATTCGCAGTGCATATCGTCTTTTCTGATACGCTCACCCTCAAACGCAGGGCTATGCGCTACGGGGATGTCCACATGTGCTACCTTTATCTTCAGGCCGCGAACTTCGATGGCCTTTTCAACAATCTGCTCGTGTGGTACGTTCGAGACGACATGCTCGTAAGTGCAGACGCCGGTAGGAAGGATTTCCGGAATGTCGGAATCGGCGATTGTCGGGAAGCCGTAATTGATTGCACCGGCCGCCGTGGCGTACCATTCATCGGTGACTTCGCCGAGCGCCAACACGAATGCGAAGACCCGGTTCTTGTTGTAGAGCAGGTTCCGCCGGAAGTCGCCGGCTTGAACACCGCCGAAACTAAGGGCCGCCCGGCTGGCAAATCCCAACGCATATATTGCTGCACTAATATCCGGCCCGAAAGGAACCAGTCGGGTATCCCAACCCAGTTGCACGCCGCCTTCTACAAGCTGTTCCGCAAATGTTGTTCCGTTATAATGAGCTGCCATAAATACATAAAGACTACGCTCCTGGCACTTTCTGGCGATTGTAACGGCTGTTTCCACATCCGGGGCCGAACCTACAATTGCTGCAAAGCCGGGGGCAGAGCCATCCACGAACTGAATGCCCCGCTCACGCATAATCACGTCGTCTGCAGCTCCAAGCCAGATGCTGTCGACCGGATTAGGCCCGATTAGATACTTGCAGGCTTCGATGATTTCTTCTGCGAAAAGGGTGGCCATACCCGCATCAAGTGTCGGCCCAAGATACGGCAGCCACAAATCCTCGGCAACCGGTTCGGGCATTAGCGGTTTGATTTCCTCTTCCATCACTTTTTCAAAATCGGCCAATGTTTCCACTGCACGCCCGGTCATGGAATAGATAATCGGTATGTAGTAACCGGTGTTCGGAAACTCGACCCTGCAGTCTTTTCCTTTTTGCTCGATAGCTTTGGCCAATATTTCTTTGGCCTTGTCAACTATCTTATAAGCCCCGTTTATCGCACTTGTTGCTATGATTTTTGACATTAACAGGTCTCCTTATTTCTGATTTTCCCTCAGGTTTTTGCTATTCAACGGTCAGTGCCCGACGTTCTTCCATGTCGTAGAGTTTCCGTTCTTTCTTCACGTTTATTCCAAGGGCGTCGCGTTTGGCTTCGATGCGCTGGAGTATCTTTTCAGCGGCCTTAACAGGATCTGATTCCGTCGCCCATAAGCCGCCCGTATCTTTTTCGATACCTTTAAAGAGGTAATCGCTGACATTCCCGCTGCCGAGCACCGGCAATATATCTTCGGCGAAGACAACCTGTACGCCACTGGCTACGAAATATTGGCCGATAGCGATGGCTTTTTCACTTACCGATTCCAGGCACGCACCAGCTACAGGAAGTTCGGATAAATCCTCGCCAAGGCCGCCTTCACGTACGATTTCGGAGCAGGATACGAGCAGGCGGGTATTGTCGACACAACTGCCACAGGCCAGCACAGGTGGTATGCCAACCGCTTCGCAAACTTCTTTCAGGCCCGGCCCGGCTAATTCCAGTGCCTCTTTAGGATTCGCAAGACCCTGTTTACCGCAGGCAATGGTGGCACAACCGGTAGTCAATACCAGCACATCTCTCTTAATCAGTTCCTTAGTCAAAGTCGTATGGGTATAGTCCTGTGGCATTTTGGGATTGGTACAGCCTACGATGCCGACCACACCGCGAATTCGACCATTTATAATATTGTCGTTTAACGGGCGGAAGCTGGCACGGAAACGACCGCCTAACATATAGTTGATCGATTCGAAGCTAAAACCACCGACTGCCGGTTTTTTCTCGTTCGGAATATAAACATCACCGCGATTCTTGTAGTTATCAATAGCCATTTTAACCAGTTTCTTGGCGGTGTTAAGCGCAGTCGTCTCATCCATCGGAACGTGTTCCACGCCTTGCATCTTTGCTTTATCGGTAGTGGTTATCAGCTTGGTATGGTAACACTGGGCCACTGTTGTAAGTCCCTGCATTATGCACTGGACGTCTACTGCCATCAAATCTATCGCCCCGGTTGCAATGACCAGTTCCTGGTTGAGGAAGTTGCCGGCGATAGGTATGCCGTGCCGCATCAATAGTTCATTTGCGGTGCAGCAGGTCCCGGCCACGTTGATTCCCTTTGCTCCGACTTTTTCCGCCTCGGCCAGCATATCGCTGTCCTGAGATGCTGCCGCTATCATCTCCGAGAGGATAGGTTCATGCCCGTGAACGATAATGTTCACTTCATCTGCTTTGATAACGCCCATATTAACCTCGCCGCGACCTGGATAAGGCGTCCCGAACAGAATATCCTGAAGCTCGGTGGCCAGCATTGCCCCGCCCCAGCCGTCCGCCAGGGCCACTCGGCTGGCGTGTGTGAGAATGTTCTTATAATCCTGGTCCACACCCATAGTGCTGCGGTGTAGAGATTCTGTCACCTCGCGGTCAACCGCCCGTGGTGTCATACCGAGCTTTTTCCAGATCTCCTGCCGGGGTTTGGGAGCTCTAAGCGCCATCAGTTGAGTTCCTTCAGGCTTACCGAATTCGGCCAGTGCGATTTTGCCGATATCTTCGGCGATTTCGTTTATTTGCCGGTCCTTCGTTTCCACCCCTAACTCTTCTGCCAGCTTATACAGCTTGGTAGTGTCTTTGATTTTATAATCCGGGGCCTCGCCTTTGGCGGTGGCAATAAACACCTCTGCAACGGTCCGGCCGTGGTCACTATGGGCGCTAACACCTGCCGCAATCATCCTGAGAAAATTCCGGGCTACGATTGTATCGGCGTCTGCACCGCAGACCCCAACTTGCGGCCCGTCACCAAAGGGATCAATTCTACACGGTCCCATCGAGCAAATTCGGCAACATATTCCCTGTTTGCCGAAGCCGCACTGTGGCAATTGGGCATCCAGTCTGTCCCAGGCGTTTTGTTGGCCGGCCTTGGCCATCCGGCTTATCATTTCCTGCGCTGCTTTGTCGCTACTGCGTTTTTCTGGATTCATAAAGAACTCCTCGGTTATATGTTAACTACAAAATATTTAAAATTTTCTAACCTATCATATTGACTCTGATATTTCAAGCAGCAGGTGGTTTCAGGTCACCTGCGCTTCACTGTACATTTACTTTTTTTTCCGAAAGGTCGTTGCTCCAAGCCGTGTAACGGTCTTCGATCTCCTGCACTTCGGACAAAGTCGCAGACGTTCACGGAATTCCTCGGAATTTAGCTCGATCTTATCCAGCGTTTGCTCGCTTACCAGTGTACTGACAACCAGTTCTCCACATTCTTTGCAAACGAGCAGCTTTGCCCGTGACTTGAACGGGGATATCTCCACCTCTTGCTGGCCCTTATGAATCCTTATTTTAATGGTTCCAACCGGACAGATGGCAGCACACGCCCCGCATCCGATACAATCCTCTGAAGGCTGACGGAAGGGTGCTGCAACAGCCCTGTCCACGCCGCGTCCGGCAAATCCGATAGCAGATTTGCCGATTATCTGTTCGCATATCTGAACACATAAGCCGCACAGAATACAGTTTCTCTGGCTCTCTGTTACCTTCGGATATCGTGTTTCATAAACACCCATGCGATTAGCCAGTTCCTTGAGCTCCTGGCTCTCCGGTGCTCGTGCAAGTAGTAGCTCCATGACACCGCGACGGGCCTGCTGTGCCCGCTCACTGTTAGCATAAACGACGATGTCACGGCGTACCGGGTAATTACAGGCCGTAACAGGCTGTCTCCAATCACCGCGGTCAAGCTCAACCATGCAAAGCCGGCACGATGCATCGCACGAAACCGACGGGTGATAGCAGAGCGTAGGAATCCAGATGCCGGCCTTTTTTGCTGCATCCAGAATCGTAGCGTCCTTTTTGACCCTGACCTTACATCCATCTATCTTTACTGTTGGCACTAGATGATCCTTCCTTATACTTTTAACACCGCGGCGAATGGACATTTTTCCCAGCAGGTTCCGCATAGCGTGCATTTTTCCTGGTCAATTACGTGCGGGACCTTCTTTTCGCCGGTAATTGCATCCACCGGGCAGTTCTTCATACATATACCGCAAGCCTTGCAGGCTTCCGAATCGATTTCATAACGGAACAGGCCCCGACACTCCTTTGCAGGGCAGTGCTTTTCTTTAATATGGGTGTCGTATTCGTCACGGAAATAACGTATCGTGGAGATAATGGGATTTGCGGCGGTCTTGCCAAGGGCGCATAAAGCCGTCCCCTCCAGCAGCTCCGCCAGCCCCTCGAGCCGCTCCACATCGCCGGCCTGGCCCTCTCCGTCGGTAATGCGGTCGAGAATATACAGCATCTGGGCTAATCCTTCCCGGCAGGGAGTGCATTTACCGCAGGATTCTTCCTTAAGAAAGTTGGTGAAATACTTGGCGACGTTGACCATGCAGGTATCTTCATCCATAACAATCATACCGCCGGAGCCCATCATTGAGCCAAGCTTGGTCAGTTCGTCGAAGTCGACGCGGGCATCGAGGTGTTCTGCCGGTATGCAACCGCCGGAAGGCCCGCCTGTTTGGACTGCCTTGAATCTCTTGCCATCGCGTACTCCGCCGCCAATCTGTTCGATAATCTGCCGCAGCGTGATGCCCATGGGCACTTCCACAAGCCCGGTATTAGTCACCTTTCCGACAAGGCTGAAAACCTTGGTTCCCTTGGACTTTTCAGTTCCAATGTCGGCGAAGGATTTTCCTCCCTTGTTTATGATAGCGGGAACATTCGCCCATGTTTCCACGTTGTTTAGGTTGGTAGGCTTTTCCAAAAGACCGCTTTCCACGGTGTGGACATATTTTGCCCTTGGCTCACCCGACCGTCCCTCCAGAGAGGCCATCAGCGCCGTGGACTCGCCGCAAACAAATGCCCCGCCGCCGCGGTTGATTCGAATATCGAATGAAAAGGAGCTGCCCAGGATGTTCTTACCCAACAGCCCAAATTCTCGGGCTTGTGAGATTGCCGTTCTCAGATGCTCAACCGCAAGAGGATATTCATTGCGGACGTAAATATAACCCTGATTAGATTCAATGGCATATGCCCCGATTAGCATGCCCTCAATAACAGAATGAGGATTACCCTCCATAATGGAGCGGTCCATGAAAGCCCCGGGGTCTCCTTCATCTCCATTGCAAATAACATATTTTGTCGAACCTTTGGCCTCGCGGCAGGAACGCCACTTTCGTGCGGTTGGGAAGCCGCCGCCACCACGGCCTCTTAGGCCCGCTACCTCCACCTCTGATATCACCTCGTCCTGCGTCATAGAGGATAGAACCTTTGCAAGGGCCTTGTACCCGCCTTCGGCGATGTAGTCCGTGATTTTCGTGGGATCTATCAGCCCATTATTGCCGAGAACAATGCGCTCCTGAACTTTGTAGAAATCTATCTCGTCTGCTTTCTCAGCCTTTTTCCCTGTATTGGGATCTTCATATAACAACCTTTCGACGACCCTTCCTCCCACCACAGTTTCGCGGAAGATCTCGGCCACGTCGGGCTCTTCAACCTGTTGGTAGAAAATCTGCCCCGGCTCTACTACAACAATCGGGCCTCGCTCGCAGAATCCATGACAGCCGACGCATTTTGCCTCGACTTTAACGTCCTGACCCGACTGCTCGACCGCCTCGCAGAAAAGTTTGTACAATCTGCGCGAGCCCTTGGCTGCGCAGCCTGTTCCAATGCAAATCCTCACAGATTTAGCGGCAGGCCCGCCTTCACTACGAAGTTTCTCCGCGAAGGCTTCAATATCGGCACTATTCGTAAATTTGGTGGAGACACTAATCACTTTGGGCCTCCTTTGCTGTGGTTTCGGCAGCTTCCTCTTCCGGACTAAGGTTTTGAAGAATTTCAAGTGCGGATTCCGGCGTAACGCCATCGTAGTATTTTCCGTCCACCACCATTACCGGTGCAAGGGCACATGCGCCGACACAATTGACGGCCTGAAAGCTGAATAAGCGGTCGCGGGTAGTTCCGCCCGGCTCAACCATGAATTCCTTGCAGATGGCCTCGGAAATGTTCCCTGAGCCCTTAAGGTAACACACTGTGCCCATACACAGCGACACGTCGTGCGCTCCCTTTGGAGCGAGCCTAAATGATGAATAGAATGTCGCCACCGCATACAAACGGCTTAGCGGTATTCCAAGTTCCTTGCTCAGAGAGCGTACATACTCTGCCTTCAGATATCCGCATTCAGCCTGAAGGTCCTGCATCATAGGTATGAGCATCCCGGCTTCACCGTCATAACGGTTTATTATCTGTTCTATAATTTTGTTGTCTTCGGTCATATTCACTATTACCTTACCGGTTCGTAAACGAGATAAACGGTTGAGTATATTTAAGGCTTAGCTTAATGTCAATAGCCCATTGGATTACGACATAAGCATTTATCCGGCCCGTAGCTATACGGTCTCGATAGTCACCTCCTTGCCTCTTTTCCGCAGTTCTTCAGCTATTTCCCTCACTACTGCCAGCTTCATGCCCAGTTGTCGGGGCAGGTCGGGATTTTGATGGGCCGGATTCACGCTCAGGCCCACTATGAAATGGATGTGGTCTACATCCAGGCACAGTCGCAGCAACGCCGAGGCTGCATCCGTTTGATACTTTACCGTCTCCTGATCTGTGCCTGAGTGAAGCAGCTCATTTGTTCTGGTAAGTGTCAGGATCCCTTCGGTTATCAGGTCAACACCCTCCAGTCTGGCCAATGGGGGAACATCAGCTTTCATCGTTGCTAAATCCACCTCCAATGCTTTGTCTCCGAGATAGCGGGCGACAATCTTTGCGGTGGTTCCGCCGCAAACCGCCAGAAATCCGGGACGTTGTGTGAATTTGGCGAGAATTGCATCGTCTTCGCTGCTGTCTGCCGGGGGGCCTGTTAAGATGGTGGCCATAAGCTTGTGTCGTACCTTTATAACGGCCACGCTCACATCGTCTCCGGGCTTGCCGCAGTACAGGTCCCAGGCTGCCTCCGAAAGCTTATCGGCGAGCTGCTGCGCGGAAAGGTCCGGGTGACAGTGCTCTTCAAGGAAGCGTGCGACCTGCTCAGCACCCCATCCAAGAGGATAAAGTCCCCCGATGCCCGCGTTTAAAACACCGTCGGAGACAAAGACCAGCCAATCACCGACTTTCATTTCAAATTCCAGTTCGCGAATGGTCTTGCCTTCAATTTCTCGTTCCTCGTAGGGAAGGGAGACGGACTTGCGCCGCCGCAAAAGAACTATCGACGGCGTATCGAATTCCACCACACGCGCATGCCCTTCAGTAAAGAATTTTCCGATTGAAAAGGTGCTATAGGCCAGTTTTCGGACCTCACAAACCGGCAGTGTTCTGCTCAATGTCTCCACTACTTCACCCAGGGACAGCTCATTCTCCATCAGGTGCATAACTATTTGCGTAGTCAAAGTTGACAGTATATTGGCTTTGACACCACTTCCCAATCCGTCTGAAAGGGCCAGCATCACCGAATCGACATGACGGGCAACAGCAATATTGTCACCGCATAGTTCTTCGCCATGTTTTTNNTTGTCACCGCAGAGTTCTTCGCCATGTTTTTGGAGCTGTTTTCCGCCCCACTCGTAAAAGAACTTCATCACTGACCTTCTTCCTGATAGAGCGAGATAAGCTTTGTCAAAAGTACCTTGGTCTCTGCCGTAGTTTCACCCAGCAATCTCGCTATTTCCTGCGCAGTCTGCATCTGCCGTGAGATAACTTCCTGTGCTCGCTCCAGCGTCTGCGCCTTCAGGTCAAGAAAGTCCTTTCTGGCCTTCTCCTCCTCGGAGATGTCAATGAAGATACCACAGTAAAGATCCTCCCCCTCAATGGGGAAAATACCGACACGAAAGCTGACACCATGCTCAGGGACGCTCTCTTTGACCATTAGCGAACCACCCGCTTCGATGGCACTTTCGAAGCAATCGGAGTGGACGAAATCCTTGGCCGGGTGATCCAGAAGATCCTCGTTTTCGCATCGAAACATTTTAAGAAAGGCCGGATTAACAAAGCGGATGTGTGTTTTTTTGTCCACCAGAAGAACACCATTCGGCGTATGCTGCAATATTGCGCTTGTATGTGTGTCTACCTGGCTTTTGGGAAGTTTCATATTAACTTCTCCTTTTACGGGGTCTCTTTCCAGTGCCTTTTTTAGGTGTCCTTTTCTTCTTGAGAGCCCCCAGAACTTTTTTTTGGAACATTTTAGCCCCCTCTTTGGCACTGGGGCTGCTTAAAATCTCATTCCCGATTTTCCAGTTTATTCCCTCTCCACAACGCTCCATACAGAATGAGCCTTTCAACTCGACCTTGTCCTCCAGACCTTCTTTGGTTAGAAAGTCGTTAAAACAAGTTATCATTTCTCGTGCACCCTTGATGTGGCACGAGCTGCCGACACAAACGGTCACGGTGATCATTAAGTACTTTCTTTAATTTCTTTTTTCTGTTTATTTCTCTGATTTAACGAGACAAGATTCTGGGCTGCGTGTTGGCGTTTGCCGGTCGCCAAATCTTTTTCGCTGCCTGATTGAAGCGCTTTTGTGGGACAAGCCTCGACACAGGCCGGTGGTTGTCCTGCTTTGGCTCGTTCAAAGCAAAGGTCGCACTTGACCATAACTTTCCCGTCATGGGAGAGCTCAATAACTCCGAACGGACAGGCAACAAGGCAATACTTACAGCCGATACACTTGTCCTTATCAATCAACACGGGCCCATTGGCTTCCTCTCGATGTGTCGCCCCTGTCGGGCAAACCGTAATACAGGGTGCATCCTCACAATGCCTGCACTGCAGTGGGACGGCAAATTCCCCCGCCGCTTGAACACTAACTCTGCTCTGTGGTTTTGGTACCTCTTGAATCGCCTCTTGAAGGACCTTGGTTTCTGAATGAGCCACTGCACAGGCTATTTCACAGCTTTTACAGGCCAGACATTTGTCGATGTTTACGATTATGCCGTTATTTTTCTTTTCCATCTTTTTCTCCGGGATAATACGACTTAACTGGGCTTCCTATACTATGAAGACACAATCCCTTCGCTGATCAGGTCTTTTAACTTATCTTTGGCGTCTTTTAACGTCCCCACCAGTTCCGGGCAGGTACTAAAAATCGGCTTGAATTCAAGGTCTGCTTTTTGAACGGAAGAACTGTACGGAACACTTCCCAGCAGAGAAACGTCTTTCAGTTGAGATTGTATCACATCCTCTTGAGTTGTTTCGGTAATTTTGTTGGCAATAGCCGCAACGTTTTTAATTCCTAATTCTCTTGCCATTTTCGCTACGTTGTTGGCCGTTTCAATGCTCCTTCCGCCCGGCTCTACAATTACTACAAAGGCATCAACGCCTTGCACGCTTGCTCGACCCATAAACTCAACGCCGGCGGCCAAATCAACTAAAACCATCTCCTGCCGCTGCAGTATCGTATGGGTAAGTAGTGCCTTCAAGAAAGACCCTTCCGGACAGGCGCACCCTCCGCCGGCCTGCGTAATAGCTCCTAATGAGAGTAATTTTACGCCGTTGGCTTCTATCCAGTGCTTTTGCGGCAAATCGCTGACTTTAGGATTTAGCTTAAAATACGCTCCTAACGCGTCTTTGTCGGTGCCCGTTCGCTCTGCAATGAGCTGTTTCATATTGATAAGCGGCTCTGGTTTTTTGTCGCCAGGTATGCCGAAAGCGAAAGAAAGGGTCGTGTTTGGGTCGGCGTCAATCGCCAGAACGTCAAATCCGTCCTGAGCAAATAATTGCGCCCAGACTGCGCATACAGTGGTCTTGCCTACCCCCCCTTTGCCGCCAATTGCTATTTTTGCACCCTGCATTAACAAATATGATGATGGCCGTAAATTTCGGCCCTATCAACTCCAATGTGTGGGTATTAAATAGTTGGATCAACATAAAAAAATGCATTCTCGCAGTTTTTTCTTGTTTTTTCAACAACTATCTTATCTTTTTTTCACTAAAACTACTAATACATGTAATTCAGTAATTTATACGCATAATAGCGGGGTAAGTTCACCGTAAGCCAGACTCCTGACGGGTTCCCGGAATGTTGTAACTCTTTATATATCAATACATTCGATTAGAAGCTGTCCTGATGAACCGATGCGTTTCAATTGCTTCATTCCGGCGCTTTTACTAATGCCTCCACGGCCAGATTCGCCAGCGCTCCCAGGGCGTCCAGGGGCATGTGAGTTCCTGCTGTTTGGTCGAATAATATTGATGCCCTGGCGTCGAATTCCTCATCGCTTCCCCAGATTACTATCTGTAACGGAATTCGAGGCAGTCCGTACAACTCAATAGAGGCATCGCCGAATTCACGTTTTTTGCAGTCAAGCCGCTCCGAGGCCTCATATAACAACTCAGGCGATTTTCCAAAGGCCTCTTCCAGTTTCTCTGTGGGAAGGCTGTGCAGGCCCCGGAAGAAAAATTGTCCGCTCGGCAAATTTTCCGCCTTAACAAATTTATTTGCAAGCGGCACCTCTTTAGCGTTTATCAGGTACGCAAGCAGGCATAATTGTTCGATAAATCCTGCTGGTGTCTGTGGTTGAGATGATTGATTGGAGAGGATATGCTTATCGGAAAGCCTAACTACATATTCGGTGTTCAGCAGGCGGATAACATACCGCGGTGGCTCGTCCAGATATTCACACTTTGCTCTTTGAGCGGTTGTTTTGTGGTCAAGCTTGTCAAGTTGTTCCCAGAGGCCTTCGTGCGCCATTATGTTGTGTATTTTCTGTTTGTATCTTGTATACCGCTTGAGATTGGCGGCGATTTTAATTTATAATTTTGAGATTCTGCTTGGGATTCCATTAAAATGGTGATTTCGGCTGTGGGTATTGGGAGCCAGTGGTTGTTTCAGATGTTCTAAGTTTTACTTTCACACTGTTAAGACTACTCGAAAGCGGCCTTTTTTCAAGTTCAAAATCAAATAAATTAGGTGTTGCATGTTATCACGCTCGATGATGTTTAACGGAGATTCAAGTGCTGGTGTTAGTGACCGCCGCCGTGAACCATCTTCACCGCGTGCCCCAGGACGTCCAGAATCGCCTCCAAAGATTCCCTGACTGCTTTTGGACTGCCCGGAAGGTTGATTATAAGCGTATTTTCACGAATACCCGAAACGCCTCGGGAAAGAACGGCTTTTTTAGTTTTTTTCAATCCCTCCGACCGCATTAATTCTGAGAAGCCGGGAACCATTTTGTAACATACGTCGGTGGTTGCCTCAGGTGTTATGTCCCGTGGCCCGAAGCCCGTACCGCCGGTCGTGAGGACGATATCGGCTTTTACCTCATCGGCAAAGTAGATAAGAGCTTCTTTAATACTTCCGTGTTCATCGGGAACGATTTTGTACTCACAAATCTCGAATTTATCATCGCCGAGCATGTCCTTGATAGTTTCACCGCTTACATCTTCCCTTTCCTGCTGTGAGCAACTGTCACTAATTGTCAATATGGCTACTTTAATCATTTCAGTGTAATATGTAAGGCCAAACCAGCCCTACTGTATTTGGAAAGTGCAGT
>JABAHS010004599.1_pt4 | contig 63614 bp, 48 predicted proteins | sample 7062111 | NCBI WGS metagenome assembly JABAHS01 (sample SAMN14534600, study PRJNA622989) | marine sediment metagenome | biome: marine biome [ENVO:00000428]; feature: marine pelagic biome [ENVO:01000023]; material: deep marine sediment [ENVO:00002113]; isolation source: pool of 4 deep marine... | reverse complement strand
CTGCGCCCGCTTCCCGCGCCGCACCCTGTCGCTGCTCGCTCATGACACCCGGGCGGCGGCCGTCACTCTTTGAGCAGTCCCAGCTCCTCCAGCGCCTGCTTGGCCGCGGCGTATTCTTCCTTGATGTGCTTGTCCCACACCTCGTGACCGGCGACGCTGTCCTCCACGTTCAGACCGGCGCTCTTCAGATAATTGGCGAAGGTCTCGTGCTTCATCGCCTTGACCATGGCGTCGGAGAGGACCTTGATGCGATCCTCGGGCGTGCCCTTGAGCACCCAGTAACCGCGCGTCGTCGAGGTCTTCACCGGGTAGCCAAGCTCGAAGGTGGTCGGCACATCGGGGTAGTCGCCCAGGCGCTTGTCGGTCATCACGGCCAGCGCCCGGAAGGTGCCGTCCTGCACCTGCGACCCCGCCTCGCTGACGTTGGGCAGGGTGGCATCGATGGCGCCCGACATCAGCGCCTGCACCATCTGGGCGCCGCTGCCGAACGGCACCACCTTGAACTTGATGCCCGCGGCCTTGGCAAACTGCGCCAGGCCGATATGCTCCGTGCCGCCCACCTGGGCAACGCCCCAGTTGAGCGGCTTCTGCTTCGCGGCCTCGACGAGGCTCTGCAGATCCTTGTACGGACCGTTAGCGGACACCGTGATGAAGGTCGGGTCGTCCATGGCGCGGGCGACGCCGACGACGTCGTCGATCGTCAGCGGCGACTTGCCGCGCGCGATGGTGTAGAGATGGGTCTGCGTCAACGCCAGCACCGTGTGTCCGTCGCGGTCCTTGCCGAGGGCGTACTGATGCGCCTTGGCGCCGGACCCTCCCCGCTGCGCGGTGACGACCATGTCGGCCTCGAGCTCACGACGGGTGCGGATCATCATCATCCGGGCGGTGGTGTCGGTGCCGCCGCCGTAGCTGGAGTGGATGACGACCTCCACGGTCTTGGACGGGAACTTCTCCTGCGCCGGAGCCGAGGTCGCCGCGGCACACAGGAGCGCGGCGACGGCGACGGCGGACGAGCGACGGGCAAAACTCTTCGAGCGGGTCATGCGCACCTCCAGGGACTGTTGTAGTTGTAGTTGTAGTTGTATTGGCTTGATCGACACGTTGCGTCCGGGGCGAGCCTGGGCGACTCGTTGGCTGGAGCGCGTGCCTTGTTCTTGCTCACTATTCTATCCCCATCCGCGGCCGGCGTCAGCAGCGCCGCGGGCCCGGTTAAGCCGACGCGGCGGGCGAAGTCACTGCCCCGGGCGGTGCGGGCGGGACCGAGCCCGGCAGCGAGCGCCGAACGCCCTGCGGTGTCCGAAGCCGGCGGCCGGCGGACACGCTGCGGCTAACCGCGGCCGCGCTCGCGGCCGATGGCCTCGGCCAGCGTCCGCAGCGGCCCATGGCGGCGCCAACGCTCCAAGGGCAACGCCAGCTTGCGCCGCCAGTTGGGGTGTCCGGCCGTCGTCCCTGGCAGGTTGGCCTGCTCCGTCTCGCGTAGCACGTCCTCGAGCTGAATCGTCATGATGGCGGCGGCGCTGCGTGCCAGATAGCGGTGCACGGCGCTCACCAGCTCCTCGTGCGGTGCGCCGCCGCCCGGCGGCGACGGCGCCCGCGGCTCGAGCCCCTGGTGGCGCAGCGCATCGAGCAGGCGCGCCCGGTCCTCCTCCCTCGCCCGCAGGCGTGCCCCGCGCTCGTCGTCGTCGGCGAACAGGCCCAGCTCGGTGCGCACCTCCAGGTCCCGCCCCGACCAGAAGCCGGCGAAGGTCGGCAGGTCGTGGGTGCTCAGCGTCGCCAGCGCCTGCGCCGGATATTCCTGCGGCTGTCGCAGCGAGTGATCTCCGTGCCAGTGCTTCTCGAAGTAGAGAACGCGGTAGGAGAGCACGCCGGCCTCGTGCAGGGCGGCGCGGCACTCGTCGGGAACCGTCCCCAGATCCTCGCCCACCACCGCGCAGCGATTGCGCTGGCTCTCCAGGGCGACGATGCCGAGCAGATCCGCGAACGGATAGCGCACGTAGGCCCCCTGTGCCGGCTCCGCTCCGCCGGGCACCCAGAAAAGACGCATGAGGCCGACGACGTGGTCGATGCGCAGCGCCCCCGCGGCACGCATGTTGGCGCGCAGGCACCGCACGAACGGCGCGTAGGCACGCCGGCGCAGCTCCTGCGGTATCCACGGCGCCAATCCCCAGGCCTGGCCGCTGGGGCTGAAGTCGTCGGCGGGCGCGCCGATGCCGGCGCCGGCGGCATACAGCGCCGGATCCGCCGCGACATCGGCGCCGCCGGCATCGCCGCCCACAGCCAGGTCGCGGTACAGCCCGATGGCCATGCCGAGGGCGCGGGCGCGCGCCGCGGCCGCGTCGAGCTGCCTGCCGATCTGCCACTGCAGATAGGCGTAGAACTCGGGCTCGGCGCCAACGCCGCCGCGGCGTTGGGCCGCGGCGGCCTCGAAGTCGGCATACGCCGACAGAGCCGGTCCGGCGGCGCGCTGGTGGTCCCGGAACGCGCGTCCGCGCTCGCTCCCCACGACGAGATGCCGGGCGCGGAAGTGGTCGTAGAGGTTCTTCAGCACCGGCAGCTTGACGGCGGCGACGCCCTCGTAGTCGACCAGTTCGCTCGCGCGCAGGCGCGCCAGGCGCTGCTGGAAGGCGTCGTCCTCGACGCGCCGGCGCACCGGCTCGCATTCGCCGAAATCCTCCATGGCCTCCACGCTCAGATACAGCGCGTTGGCGAGACAACGGCTCGAGGGGCTGTACGGGCTCGCGCGCGACGGCTCGGCGAGGTAGAGCGCGTGCAACGGGTTGATGCCGACGATGTCCACGCCCAGGGGAGCCAGCGCCTCGAGGGCCGCGGCGAGATCGCCGAGATCGCCCAGGCCCCAGTTGCGCTCGGAGCGCAGCCCGTAAAGCTGCAGGGTCACCCCCCACAGGCGTGCGCCCTCGGCCAGCGCGGGCGGCAGGTAGCAGCGCGCGGGCACGACGATCAGCGCGGCGTCGGCGCACAGCAGCGGGGACTCGGCCCGCAGCTCGACGCGATGGTAGCCGGGCGGTGGGCGCCACGGCAGGTCCCATGCGCGGCGCGGCGGCGACGGCGCCTCTTCGCCGGGCGCGCCGAGCCACGCGAGCTCGTGCAGCCCGGCCTGCGCCCGCTCGCTGCGGCCCTTCTCCTCGATCAACGTGGCGCCCAAGCGCGCCGCGTCGACACCGGCCGGCAGGGTCAGCTCGAGGCGCACCGGCGCGGCCTCGCGCACGACGATCACCGGCGCGAGCAGGCCCGCGCCGCCGCCGATCCGGGCGCGGGCCTGCTCGAGCGCCGCCGGCGTGGCGACGTCGATGCCCATGGCCGCCAGCAGCGCACGGTCGGTGGCCGCACGGGTTTCGTGGTAGCGGCCCCAGATGTCCCAGTAACCGCGCTCGATGCCGTGGCCCGCCGCGACCTCTGCCACAGCCGCGTCCTCGGTCACGACGCGGCTTCCTCGTCCTGCGGCGCCAGCACGCACACGGACCGGGCGGGCGCGGCAACGGCGTCGACGACGCCCGCGGCCGCCTCCCCAGTGGTGGTGAGCAGCTCGCGCCACTGCTGCACCCCGCCGCGGCGTGGCAGGCGAAAGTGCACGTCCTCGGCGCCGCGATTGACGACGATGAGCACCACGTCCTCGACGACCGCCCGGGCCTGCGTGGCGAACGTTCCGGCAAGCAGCATAGCGAAGCAATCTCGATGCTCGCCGTGCCAGTCGGCAGCCGTCATGGGCTGCGCGTCCGGGCGCAGCCACTCGATGTCGGCGAAGCCGCCCGCGGCGACGTCGCCGTCGCCGTGCACGTAGTGGTCGCGGCGCAGCACGGGGTGCTCCGCCCGCAGCCTGAGGAGGCGGCGCACGAAGCCGTGGAACTCGCGCTCGACGTCGAGCCGCGACCAGTCGACCCACGCAGTCTCGTTGTCCTGGCAGTAGGCGTTGTTGTTGCCGTGCTGGGTGCGGCCGAGCTCGTCGCCGGCGAGCATCATCGGCGTTCCCTGCGCCAGCAGCAGCGTTGCCATGAGATTGCGCCGCTGGCGCACGCGCCGCGACCGCACGTCGCCATCGTCGCTGGGGCCCTCGACGCCGTGGTTGCAGCTGAAGTTGGCCTCGTGCCCGTCGCGGTTGCCTTCTGCGTTGGCCGCGTTATGGCGCTCGCGGTAGCTGACCACGTCGGCGAGGGTAAAGCCGTCGTGGCTGGTGACGAAGTTCACGCTGCACCACGGCGCACGCCCCGCGTGCTCGAAGAGGTCACCCGATCCGTGCAGACGCCGCGCGAGCTCCGGCGTGACGTCCTCGTCGCCGTGCCAGAAGCGCCGCACGGCGTCGCGAAAGGCGTCGTTCCACTCGTGCCAGCCGACGGGAAAGCCGCCGAGACGGTAGCCGTCGGGGCCGAGATCCCAGGGCTCGGCGATGAGCTTGACGCGGCGCAGCGCGGGATCCTCGCGCAGGTCGCGGAACAGCGGCGCGTCGGCATCGAAGTGACCGTCGGCTCGCCCGAGGATCGGCGCGAGATCGAAGCGGAAGCCGTCGACGTGCATGTGCGTGACCCAGTAGCGCAGGCTGTCGAGCACCAGGGCGCGTACCCGCGGATGATCCAGGTTGAGCGTGTTGCCGCAGCCGCTGAAGTCCTGGTAGCGGCTCGGGCGCTGCGGCTGCAGGCGATAGTAGCTGGCGTTGTCGATGCCGCGCAGGCTCAGGGTCGGGCCGAGGTGGTTGCCCTCGGCGGTGTGGTTGTAGACCACGTCCAGGATCACCTCGATCCCGGCGTCGTGCAGGGCGCGCACCATCGCCTGGAACTCGGCGGCCGAGCCGCTGGCGAGATAGCGCCCCTCGGGCGCGAAGTAGGCGAGGGTGTTGTAGCCCCAGAAGTTGCGCAGGCCGCGCGCCACCAGCACGTGGTCGTCGACGAAAGCGTGCACCGGCATCAGCTCCACGCTGGTGACGCCGAGGTCCTTGAGGTAAGCCAGCACGCGGGGGTGCGCGAGACCGGCGTAGGTGCCGCGCAGCGCGCGCGGCACCCCGGGATGGCGCATGGTGAAGCCGCGCACGTGGGTCTCGTAGATCACGGTCTCGCTCGCGGGCACCCGTGGGGGGCGCTCGTCGCCCCAGTCGAAGGCGGGGTCGACGACGACGCACTTGGGCACGCACTCGGCGTTGTCGCGCGTATCGAAGCTCAGGTCCTGCCGCGGGTCGCCGCGACGGAAGCCGTAGTTGGCGTCGCTCCAGCGCAGCTCGCCTCGCAGCATTCGGGCGTAGGGGTCGACGAGCAGCTTGTTGGGGTTGAAGCGGTGGCCCGCCTCCGGCGCGTAGGGCCCGTGCACGCGGTAGCCGTAGAGCGTTCCCGGAGCGCAGCCGTCCACGCGCCCGTGCCAGACGCCGTCGGTGTGGACGGGCAGCACGATGCGCCGCTGCTCGCGCGCGCCGTCGGCGCTGAACAGGCAAAGCTCCACGCGCTCGGCGTGCGCCGAGTACAGGGCGAAGTTGACGCCGCCGCCGTCCCAGGTGGCGCCGAGCGGCTGGGCCTCGCCGTGGCCGATCGCCGCGGTCATCTCACGGCTTGAGCGCCGGCACGGGCACCGGCTCGAGCCGCCAGATCTCCGCGTTGTACTCGCGGATGGTGCGATCGGTGGAGAAGCGCCCGCTCGCGGCCGTGTTGAGAATGCTCATGCTCGCCCAGGCATCGCCGTCGCGGTAGGCGGCGGCGGCGCGGCTCTGAGCCTCGACGTAGCCGGCGAAGTCGGCGGCCGTCATCCACGGATCCGCCGGGCTCGTGATCGAGGCGACGATGGGATCGAACAACCCGGGCTCGAACTGGTTGAAATGACCGCTGGCGAGCAGCTCCATGACCTCCGCGAGCGCCGCGTCGGCGGCGATGAGCCCCTGCGGGTCGTAGCGGCCCTCGAGGGCCTCAATCTCGGCGGCGTCGAGACCGAAGACGAAGAAGTTCTCCGCGCCCACCGCCTCGAGTATCTCGAGATTGGCGCCGTCGCGGGTGCCGATGGTGACGGCACCGTTCATCATGAGCTTCATGTTGCCCGTGCCGGAGGCCTCTTTACCGGCGGTCGAGATCTGCTGGGACAGGTCCGCCGCCGGACAGATTATCTCCATGGAGGAGACGCGAAAATCGGGCACGAACACGAGCTTCAGCAGCCCGCCGACGTCGCTGTCGCGGTTGACCACGTGGGCGACGTTGCTGATGAGCTTCACGATCAGCTTCGCCATGGCGTAGCCCGGCGCCGCCTTGCCGCCGATCACGACGCAACGGGGCGTCCACTCGCCGGTATCGCCGCGCTTGATGCGGCAGTACAGGTGGATGACGTGCAGCACGTTCAGCAACTGGCGCTTGTACTCGTGTATGCGCTTGACCTGGACGTCGAACAGAGCCTGCGGCGCGAGCTCGACGCCGCACTCACGCGCGACGTATGCCGCCAGGCGCTCTTTGTTGGCGAGCTTCACCTCGCGCCAGCTCCGGCGAAAAGCCTCGTCCCCGGCATGGGCGCGCAGGCCGGCCAGGCGATCCAGGTCGGTGAGCCAGCCCGCCCCGACGGCGGCGGTAATGACCTCGGCGAGCGCCGGATTGCAGCCCGCCAGCCAGCGCCGCGGAGTCACGCCGTTGGTCTTGTTGTTGAACTTGGCGGGCCACAGCTCATGGAAGTCCTGGAACAGGCCCCGCTTGAGGAGCTCGGAGTGCAGCGCGGCGACGCCGTTGACGGAGAAGCTGCCGACGATGGCGAGGTAGGCCATGCGCACCATCGGTTCCCGGCTCTCCTCGATGAGCGACATGCGCCGCCGGCGCTCGTTGTCGCCCGGCCAGCGGCGCGCCACCTCGGCGAGAAAGCGCGCATTGATCTCCTCGATGATGTCGACGAGACGCGGCAGCAGCTCGCGCATCAGCCTCACCGGCCACCGCTCCAGCGCCTCGGGCAGCAGGGTGTGGTTGGTGTAGGCCATGGTGCGAGTGGTGATCGTCCACGCCTCGTCCCAGCCCAGGCCGTGCTCGTCGAGAAGCAGGCGCATGAGCTCCGCCACCGCGATGCTCGGGTGGGTGTCGTTCAGCTGAAAGCAGTGCTTGTCGGCAAAGTCCGCGAAGTCCTCGCCGCGGCGCCGGGTCCAGCCGCGCAGGGTGTCCTGCAGGCTGGCGGAGGCGAGGAAGTACTGCTGCCGCAGCCGGAGCTCCTTGCCGTTCTCACTGGCGTCGTTGGGGTAGAGGACCATGGTGATGTTCTCGGCCGCGTTCTTCGCCCGCACGGACTCGGGGTAGCTGCCGGCGTTGAACTCGTCGAGGTCGAACTCGTCGGTGGCGACCGCCGACCACAGCCGCAACGTGTTGACGGTGCCGTTACGGTATCCGGGCACGGGGATGTCGTAGGGCACGGCGAGCACGTCGTGGGTGTCCACCCAGCGCGCCCTTAGGCGACCGCCGGCGTCGCGCGTCATCTCGCTTCGCCCGCCGAAGCGCACTCGCCGGCTGAGCTCCGGGCGCTCGAGTTCCCAGGGGTGACCGTCACGCAACCAGTGGTCGGGCTCCTCCACCTGATAGCCGTCCTGCAGGCACTGACGGAACATGCCGTACTGGTAGCGGATGCCGTAACCGATGACCGGCAGGGCGAGGGTCGCACAGCTGTCGAGAAAGCACGCCGCCAGACGCCCGAGCCCGCCGTTGCCGAGCCCGGCATCGTTTTCACGCTCAACGATGTCATCGAGATCGAGCCCCAATGCGTTCACGGCGCGCGCCGTGGCCGTGCCGACGTCGAGGTTCAACATGGCGTTGCGCAGCGAGCGCCCGAGCAGGTATTCCATGGAAAGGTAGCAGGTGCGCCGGCTGTCGTGGTCCTCGTAGGCATGACGCGTCGCGTTGGAGCCCGCCATCAGGCGGTCGCGCAGGGTCAGGGCGAGGGCGACGAAAAGGTACGCGCGCGACGTCTCGAAACTGTCGCGCCCGAGGGTGTAGCTGAAGTAGCGCTGAAAATCGGCGCCGAGATCCGCGGCTGTCGTGCCCGGGGGCGTCGGCATTTTGACGTGCGTGGTCATGGAGTCAGGGGCCTCCGGGCCCGTCGTCGTCGCGCGCCGCCGCGAGCACCAGCGCCCCCAGCGGGGGCAGGGTGAGCGCGAGCGAGTGCGCGTGCCCGTGCGCGCCCCGCGCCTCGGCGCCGACGGCGCCGAGATTGCCCTCGCCGCTGCCGCCGTATTCCAGGGCGTCGCTGTTGAAGAGCTCGCGGTAGCGGCCGGCGGCGGGCACGCCGACGCGGTAGCCGTAACGCACGACGGGGGTGAAGTTGCAGACCACCACCGCGACATCGCCGGCGCGGGCGCGGCGCAGGAACGCGAAGACGCTGTGCTGCGCGTCGTCGCAGACGATCCACTCGAAGCCCGCGGGCTCGCAGTCCTGCTCGAACAGGGCGCGGTGAGCCGTGTACAGGCGGTTGAGGTCGCGCACGCAACGCTGCACGCCCCCGTGAGGGGCTCGCTCGAGAAGGTGCCAGTCGAGCGAGCGATTGAAGTCCCACTCGCGTTCCTGGGCGATCTCCGCGCCCATGAAGAGGAGCTTCTTGCCCGGGTAGGCGTACATGAAGCTCAGGCAGAGCCGCAGGTTGGCGAACCGCTGCCAGTCGTCGCCGGGCATGCGCTCGAGCAGCGAGCCCTTGCCGTGCACGACCTCGTCGTGGGACAGCGGCAGGATGAAGTTCTCGTGGTGCGCGTAGAGCAGGCCGAAGGTCAGGCGCTCGCCGTGATAGCCCCGGTGCACCGGATCCTCGCGCATGTAGGCGAGCGTGTCGTGCATCCAGCCGAGATTCCACTTGTAGCTGTAGCCGAGCCCGCCGAGATACGTGGGGCGCGAGACCATGGGCCAGGCGGTGGACTCCTCGGCCATCGTCACCGCGCCGCGGGCATGCACCGTCTCGTTGAGTCTGCGCATGAACTCGATGGCTTCCAGGTTCTCGTTGCCGCCGTAGCGGTTCGGCAGCCACTCGCCGGGCCCGCGCGAGTAATCCAGGTAGAGCATGGAGGCCACGGCGTCCACGCGCAGTCCGTCGACGTGATACTCGTCGACCCAGTAGAGCGCGTTCGCGAGCAGGTAGTTGGCAACCTCGGCGCGGCCGAAATTGTAGATGAGCGTTCCCCAGTCACGATGCTCGCCGCGGCGCGGGTCCTCGTGCTCGTAGAGGTGCGTGCCGTCGAAGCGCACTAGCCCGTGAGCGTCGCGGGGAAAATGGGCCGGGACCCAGTCCAGTATGACGCCGATGCCGGCCTCGTGGCAGCGGTCGATGAAGTCCTTGAGATCGTCCGGTGCACCGTAGCGCCAGGTCGGGCTGAACAGGCCTATGGGCTGGTAGCCCCAGGAGCCGTCGAAGGGGTGCTCGGTGACCGGCAGCAGCTCCACGTGCGTGAAGCCCATGTCCGCGACGTAGTCGACGAGCTCCTCGCCGAGCTCGCGGTAGCTGAGTCGCCGATCGCCCTGCTCGGGCCTGCGCCGCCAGGAACCGAGGTGAACCTCGTAGATCGCCAGCGGGCGATCGAGCGCACAGGCGTGCGCGCGGCGGGACATCCAGGCGTCGTCGCGCCAGCTGTATGCGCTCGCATGGACGATGCAGGCGTTGCCGGGCGGCGGCTCCATGCGCTCGGCGAGCGGGTCCGCCTTGAGCGGCAACAGCTCGCCGTCGGCGCCCAGCAGCTCGAACTTGTAGAGCTCGCCGACCCCGAGCCCGGGTACGAAGATGTCCCAGACGCCGTTGGCCGGGTGCCGCCGCATGGGGTGGCGGCGTCCGTCCCAGTCGTTGAAGTCGCCGACGACGCTCACGCGGCGCGCATTGGGCGCCCACAGCGCAAAGTGCACGCCCGCGATGCCCTCGAGCTGCCGCGGGTGCGCGCCCAGCACCTCGTAAAGCCGCAGGTGCATGCCCTCTGCGAGGAGATGCCGGTCGAGATCGCCGAGCGGTGAGGCGAAACGGTAGGGGTCGTCGATGACGCTGACCGTCTCGCCGTGCCGCCAGCGAAGGCGGTAGGGCCGCACCGCCCCCCCGATCCTCGCCTCGAACACCCCGTCGGGGTGTACGCAACGCATCGTCGCGAGCCCACGCCCGTCGGCGTCGACGACCTCTACGGTCTCGGCCTGCGGCAGGAAAGCGCGCACTTTCCATGCCGCGGCGCCGGAATGCGGCCCAAGCAGGGCGAAGGGATCGCCGTGCTCACCGCGTGCGAGCGCGGCCAGCTGCGCGCTGAGCGTCGTGCGGCTCACGGCAGCCACCGGGGTCGGCTCGGCGACGCGGGCGCTTGCGGCGTCGGCACGAAGCCGCAATGAGGGGGCTTGATGGGGCACATCTCAGCCGAGCCGGTAGAGCCGCTCGAGGTAGGCCTCGATGCTGTCCGTCCACGCGAAGCGGGCCGCCCGCGCGCGCCGCCTGATGGCGCCCCAGCTCCGGGGCTGACGCGCCTTGAGCTCGAGCGCGGCGCGCAACCGCTCGAGCAACGCGCCGGTCTGCGCCGTGAGGCTCGTGCCGTCGAAGCTAAAGCCGGTGGTGTCGTCCACGACGGTGTCGCGCAGGCCCCCGACCGCGTGCACCAGGCAGGGCTGACCGGCGCGCATTGCCAGCATCTGACCGATACCGCACGGCTCGAAGGAGCTCGGCATGAGGAACAGATCGCCCTGGGCATAGAGCGCCTGCGCGAGGGCGTCGGAGTAACCGCGCAGAAAGATGAAATTGGCCGCGCGGGCCGACACGTCTGCGAGGAAGCGCTCGTAGTCCGCGTCGCCCTGACCGAGGAGCAGATACAGCCCGGCGTCGCCGAGCGCGTCGAGCACGCCTTCGAGGGCGGGCCGGCCGTCGGGCCCAGGCTCGCGCAGCAGCCGCAGCTTCTGCTCGGTGACGCGACCGACGCTCGTCAGCAAGGGGGCCGGGCGCTTGACGGCGAGGCGCGCGAGGCGTTCGTGGGCGAGGAAATGCGCGCTCGACAGCGTGTCCCCCGCGGCAGCCCAGCGCAGCAACTCGGCGCGCATCAACGCGAGCAGCTCGCGCCACGACGTGGTGCCGGCGGGCGCGGCGGCGTAGTCGCAGCCGTTGAGAATACCGAACAGCCGGCCCTCGGACTGCGCCCGCCCGAGATCCCCCTCCAGGCCCTCGCCGCCGTAGTAGCCGGCCTCGGCGACGGCGCTCGGGCGCAGCACCTCCTCGGCATAGGACGGCGAGACGACGTGCACGGCGTCGGCGCAGCGAATGCCTATGGCCATGGGGTTGACGCAGTCGGGCCAGCGCGGATCGGCGATCGCCGCGACGTCGTAGCGGAGCTCGGGGAACCATTGCTCGAACGAGGACTCGTCGCCGGCGAGCGGCCGCACCCCCTGCAGCGCGATATTGTGGATCGAGAACACGCAGCGCACGTCGCGCAGGCCGGCACACGCCGGGTCGAAACGGCGCAACGCGAGCACGAGCCCGCAGTGCCAGTCGTGCAGGTGAACGGCGGCGACCTCGCCGAAGCGCTGCGCCGCGAGTGCCCGCGCCGCGGCCGCGCAGAACAGGGCGAACTTGCTGGCGTCGGTGGCGAAGGCGCGCCCGGGCGGATCGTCGCAGTAAATACGCCCGCGCCCGCAGGCGGCGAACTGCGGGTGGTCGAGGACGAAGTGGCGCACGCCCGCGCACGCCGGCGTCGCCTCCACCTGGTAGAGCGCGACGCGCTGCGCCTCGCCGCGAAACGGCACCTCGAGCGGCGCCAGCGCCCGCGCGCCGGGCAGGCTCGCGAACACACCGTAGGCGGGCGTGATGACGTCGACCCGGCAGCCGCGCTCCGCCAGCAGCGGCGGCACGTCGCGCACGACGTCGCCGACGCCCCCCGCCTTGCCGCCGGGCAGGGCATCGTTCTCCGCCGCGACCATGACGATGCCGGGGGAGTCCTGCAACGGCATCACCGCATCACGTGCACGGCCTGGCCGAGCATGTCTGGGGTCACGAGCACCCGGCCCTTGTCGGTGACGCGAAAACGGCGCGCGCGGTCCTGATCGAGGTCATGGCCGATGACCGTATCGGGCGGTATGACGGAGCCGCGGTCGATGATAGCGCCGCGAATGCGGCAGTTGCGGCCGATCTGCACATCCGTCAGCACCACGGTGTCCTCGATCTCGCTGTAGGAGTGCACGTGCACGTTGGAGAACAGCAGCGAGCGGCGCAGCCGTGCCCCGGACACGACGCAGCCGCCGGAAACCATGGAGTCGGTCGCCATGCCGCGGCGCTCCTCGTCATCGAAGACGAACTTCGCCGGCGGCAGCTGCGCCTGGTGCGTGAGTATGGGCCAGTCCCGGTCGTAGAGGTCGAGCTCGGGGGACACCGAGACGAGCTCCATGTTGGCCTCGAAGAACGCATCGAGCGTGCCGACGTCGCGCCAGTAGGCCCGCAGACCGCTGCTCTCGTCGCGGAACGGGTAGGCGTGGACGCGGTAACGGCCGACGACCGACGGGATGATGTTGCGGCCGAAATCGTGCTGCGAGCCGGGCTCGTCGGTGTCCTTGATGAGCTGCTCGTAGAGAAAGCCGGTGTTGAACAGGTAGTTGCCCATGGAGGCCAGGCACAGCTCGCTCTGACCGGGGATCGGCGCCGGCTGCGCCGGCTTCTCCTCGAAGCCCACGATGCGGTTGTTCTCGTCGACGGCGATCACGCCGTAGCTGCCCGCGGCCTCCTCGACGGGTACCTCCACGCACGCGACCGTCATGTCGGCCTCGCTCTCCACGTGACGCGCCAGCATGCGACCGTAGTCCATCTTGTAGATGTGATCACCCGCGAGGATCAGCACGTACTCCGGACGGTAGGTGCGGATGATGTCGAGGTTCTGGAAAACCGCGTCCGCCGTGCCGGCGTACCACTCGCCGCCGGTGCGTTGCGACGCCGGCAGAATCTCGAGGAACTCGCCGAGCTCGCCCTGGAAATTGCTCCAGCCGCGAACCAGATGGCGGATGAGCGAGTGGGCCTTGTACTGGGTGAGCACGCCGATGCGCCGGATGCCGGAGTTGACGCAGTTCGACAGCGCGAAGTCGATGATGCGGAACTTGCCGCCGAAGGGCACCGCCGGCTTGGCCCGCCAGTCGGTGAGCTCGTGCAGCCGCGAGCCGCGCCCGCCGGCCAGCACCAGAGCGAGAGTCTGCCGGGTGAGCCGACTGACGTAGCGATGATCTTGCTCGAAGCTCACTGAACCTCCGCAACAGCCTGCGCGGGCAATCGCTGCCGCCCTGCTCGCCAGGTCCGCGGCCGGCGACGCCGCCCCCGCGGGCAAGCCTTCCGGATCGCACCTACCCCTGCGTAGTATAGCGATTGCGCGCCGGCTTTCTCGCCGGCGCGGCGTATCTCGTGGCGCCGATCTCGGCTATGCTTGCCGGGCGCAACCGACGGGGCATCAGGAGGCGTTGAACATGGGCGAACCCCGACACTGGGCACTGGGCACCGCGCTGGCGGCGGCGCTGGCACTGGCGCTGACGTGCGCGACGCCGGTGGGCGTCGCCGCCGCCGAGCGGCCCGAGGCGACGGCCAACCTGTGGCAGCCGGGCGATCCCGGCGAGAGGCTCGAGATCCGCGGCCGCGTGCTGAGCGCCGGCGGCCAGCCCGCCTCCGGAGCGGTGCTCGAGCTCTGGCAGCGCGATGGCACCGGGGTGTACCGCGACGACCGCTATCGCGCCCGCCTGCAGACCGGCGACGACGGCTGGTTCCAGATCAGCACCGTGCTGCCGGCACAGGGTTTCGGCGCACGCCACATCCACGTCGTCGTCACCCACCCGACGCATCGCAGGCTGGCCACCGCCGTGCTGTTCCAGGGCGATCCCAACCTCGAGCAGGCCATGCTCGAGGGCGTCCCCATCGCCCTGGAGCGGGTGCAGACGGACACGGAGATGTACCTCCTCGGCGGCGTCGAGTTCGTGCTGCAGCCGAACTGAGCAAGCGCGTTGCGCGGCTAGTGCCAGGCCAGCGGCGCCTCGTTCATGGCCGCCGCCTGCTCGCGCAGCGAGAGGACGTGGTCCTCCCAGTAGCGCGTCGAGTTGAACCAGGGAAACGCGAGCGGAAACGCCGGGTCGTCCCAGCGCCGCGCCAGCCAGCCGGCATAGTGGATCATGCGCAGCGTGCGCAGCGCCTCGACGAGGTGCAGCTCCATGGCGTTGAAATCGAAAAACCGCGTGTAGCCCTCTAGCAGATCGCCGAGGCGCTCGCTCATGTAGTCCCGGTCCCCCGAGAGAAACAGCCACAGATCCTGAACCGCCGGGCCCATGCGCGCATCGTCGAAATCGACGATGTGAGGCCCTTCCTCGGTCCACAGGATGTTGCCGAGGTGACAATCGCCGTGCAGCCTCAGCCAACGCACGTCACCCGCGCGTGCGAAGCACGACCCGATCTGCTCGATCAGCTCCGCCGTCAGGCTCTCGTAGGCCTCGCGCAGATGCCCGGGGATGAAGTCGTGGTCGATGAGGAACGCGCGCGGACGCCGAGCGTAGCTCTCCACGTCGAGGTGGGGCCGATGCTCGAAGGCGCGCGTGGCGGCGAGCGCGTGGATGCGGCCGACGAAGCGGCCGAGCTGCTCCAGGTGCTCGGGGTTGTCGAGCTCGGGGGCACGCCCGCCGCGGCAGGGATACAGGGCAAAGCGATAACGCTTGTGCCTGAGCAGGGCATTGCCGTGGGCGTCGAGGATGGGCGCCACCACGGGTAGTTCGTGCGCGGCCAGCTCCTGCGTGAAGCGGTGCTCCTCGGCGATGGCCGCATCGCTCCAGCGATTCGGTCGATAGAACTTCGCCACCAGCGGCGGCTCGTCCTCCACGCCGATTCGGTAGACGCGATTCTCGTAGCTGTTCAAGGCGAGGAAACGCCCGTCGCAGCGAATGCCCGTCGCCTCGACGGCGTCGAGAATGTCGTCGGGCGTGAGGGCGGCGAAGTCCGCGGCCGCCGCTGCGGCCGCGTTGGTGCTCACCCTGCGGGCCGGCGGCAGGGCCGGCGCTCGGCTGTCGTGCTCATGTGGCTCCAGTCGATGGCTCGCGGTGGCCGCCTGCGGCGCCCGCGCGCATTGTAGCCGTGGCGGCGACGGACGGGGGGCCGGATCGGCGGTAGTTGTTCACGTATCCCCGCGCCTGCAGAATAACAATGGCACCGCAGCGGCCATGAACGCAGCACCAGCGAGCGACGATAAGTCGGGGATCGGCATCGTTCTCGGCGGCATCGGGCCGTCGATGACGCTCATGTCCGGGGCCATGCTCGGCTTCGCCGAGGCCTTCGACGCACACCGGCTGGAGACCGGCCGACGGTTCGACTTCGAGGTCATCAGCACCGCCGGCGCCGGCGCCCTGGTGGGCATGCTCTACCTCGCGCCCCGCACCGGGAGCCGCGAGCAGGCGCTGGCAGACCTGCCCAACCTCTTCGTCTCCGATCTCCTTTACCGGTTCATGCCGGTCAATTTCAAAGCCTTCGGCAAGCACGGGCCGTTCAGCCGGCCGTTGTGGGAGCTCGGCCGCCGGCTGCCGCGCTTCGCGCTTGCGGGCAGCGACGCGAGTCCCCTCAAGAGGCTGGTCAACGACTGGGTGGACCTGTCGGTGAGCGCATTGACGCCGACGACCTACGAGTTTCTGAGCAAGGGGCTGATGACCCAGCTGCCGCTGGTGGACCACCTGGTGGATTTCGACGCGCTCAATGCGCTCGAGACCCCGCGCTTCTATCTCAACGCCTTCAACAACAGCAAACGCACCCTCGAGATCTTTCCCCAGAGCGAGCCTCTGAGCGCAAAGCACTACTACGCGGCGGCTTCCATGATGTTCCTCTTCGCGCCGCAGCGTATCAAGTCCATGGTGCTGTCCACCGGAGCGACGCACGACCCGAGTGGCCTGCGTGGATTGCTGCGCCGCGCCGAGCTGCCGAAGCTCGACAAGATCATCGCTCTGGACACGGTGGCGCCCGCCTACCGCCGCGAGCCGCAGAACATCTACGACGCCTTCCAGCTCATGCTCATGAATCCCGTCGTGACCCTGCAACAGCATACCCTCGCCCTGTATGCGCAGACCGAGTACGAGGTCAACGAGAACGGCGTCGGCAGGGCCAACGGCAAGCACCTGCCGAAGCTCTACCGGGTTCCCTTCGACATCGACCCCCGCTATTACCCTGACATGCTCAAGTGGAGCCACTCCAACGGCGCGACGCTGCACGGTATCGGGCACGATGCCGCCGCCGGCTTCGCGCCGGCGCTGCTGGCGGGCGACGACGAGGCGCTGGAGCCCTATCGCTTCTACAACTACGTGCAAGAGTCCGAGCCCTTGCGCGACTTCCTGAGCGGCTTCGCCCGTTCGCTCACAACCGCCCGCGCCCGCGCCTGAGCCGGCGCCCGCACTATGCCCCGCAAGCCCAGACAGACGCCCGCGAGCGACACCGACCACGAGGCCGACGACTGGCGCACGCGCGAGTCCGGCCTCGCGGTGCTGGTCAGCGGCGGCGCCCCCACGCTGCACCTGATCGCCGGGGCCCTGTGCGCCTTTCACGAAGAGCGCGTGAGCTTCGACCTCATCGGCGCCTCCGGCGCGGGCGCCCTGCCCGGGCTGCTCTACGCCGCGCCGAAGGCGACGGACGCGGACGGCGAGCGCGACCCGGTCACGGCGCTCAGGAACACGGTGAATCTGAACGTGGCGGACCTCGTCTACCACGCGGTCTCGGCCAATTTCAAAGTCTTCCCCAAGTACGGCCCCCTGACCGGCGCCTTCTGGAAGACGGGCCGGCGCCTGCCACGATTCGACCTCGGCTCCCCCGAGCCCCACTACCAGCCGTCACTGAAGCGCCTGTACAACGATTGCCTGGACCTGCTGCTGACGGCGGCGACGCCGACGACGCTCAACTACTACTCCAAGGGCATGTGCACGCGCGTGCCCGAGCTGCTCGACGAGATCGTCGACTGGGAGTACCTGCGTACGCGCTACCCCAAGGAGTATCTGCTCAACGCCTTCAACCTGGACAAGCAGGAGCTGACCCTGTTCGGCAAGGGCGAACTCACGGCGGAGCACTTCTTCGCCGCCCTGGCGATGCCCTGGCTGTTCGCACCGCAGCGGGTAGCGACCGCGGACGGCACGTCGACCTTCACCGAGGGCGCCTCCCACGATCCCTCGGGGCTGGCGGCGGTGTGGTCGCAGGGTGAATTCAGGCGCCAGGGGGTGAGGAGAATCATCGCGCTGCAGACCGTCACGCCGGATCTGTGGTACGACCCGACCAATATCTACGACGCGCTGCAGGTGACGATCATGGACCCGCTGGTGACGCTCTCGGAGCAGACGCTGGGGCTGTACGCCATGATGGAGCAGCAGAACAACGATCACGTCGACGGCAGCATGCCGAAGCTCTACGTGCTGCCCTTCGAGATCCCCGCCTGGGAAGCGGGCAGGCTGCTCGAGTGGAGCTACTCCAACGGCCTGACGCTGTGGCACCTCGGCTACGAGGCCGCGAAGACCTTCTGCAGCGCGCTGCAACGCGCCGAGGGCACGGCGGCGGTGGCCGACGACGGTGTTCCCGATCTCGAGACTTACCGTTACTATCAGCGCTGCAAGGACATACCGCGCACCAAGGCTTTTCTCGAGCTCTTCGACGATCTGCTGTAGGCTGTGGCGCCCGGGCACCCGGGGGCGGCGACGCGCGCCGTCGCCGGTGCCGAGCGTCCACGCGAGGATGTGAATCGCCATGATCGAGCGTTCGCGACTGAAACGCTGGCTCAGCGACCCGTCGCTGTCGGAGCATCTGCACTCCCAGCTCGGCTTTCTCGACGCCTACGAGCGCCTGCTCGACCGGGGCGTGGCCGACGGCGCCGAGATCAACGAGGTCATTCGCGCGGGCTTCGAGGCGTTTCTCTCCCTGGCTCAGTCACGGCGCTGGGACCGCCCGGAGGTGAACGACCTCATGAAGGCCGGCATGTCCGCGTTTCTGTCCCTGATGCAGGTGCAGGAGCGCGTCGGCGAGCGGCTGATCGACGTGCAGAAAGACGCCCTCGGGCGCTATCGCGGCCTCATCGAGGAGATCCTGGCCGAGCAGCAGCAGGCCGGCGAGGCGACCGGTGCGGACGAGCCTGCCGAGGAGGGTGAGGAGGGAGGCGCGCCTTGAGCGACGTCGCTCGACGCTGGCTGAGCGAGCGCCTGTCCCGCTTTCCCGATCGCGTCGCGGTCGCCACCGCGAAACGCGACGTCAGCTACCGCCGGCTCGGGCAGGAGATGGCGCAGTGGCGACGGGTGCTGCAGGAAAACGACATTACCCCCGGGGCCGTCGTCGGCATCCAGGGCGACTACTCGCCCGCCACGGTGGCTCTGTTCCTGGCACTCGTCGCCGACGGCCATGTCGTCGTCCCCATCGCGGCGACGAGCCGCGACCCGCAGCGCGCGCTCGATCTGGCGCACGCCCAGTGGCTCTTCGCCATCGACGAGGCCGAGTCGTGGACCCTGACCCGGTGCGCGCGCGCGCCGGCGCCGCCGCCGCTGCTCGCCGGGCTCGGCGCGCGCGCCGCTCCCGGGCTCATCGTGCTGAGCTCGGGCACCACCGGCGAGAGCAAGGCGGCGCTGTACGACTTCGCCGTGCTGCTCAAGCGCTACCGCCAGCCGCGCCGGGCCTACCGCACGCTCGTGTTCCTGTATCTCGATCATCTCGGTGGAGTGCACACCCTGCTGCATACGCTCGCCTGCGGCGGCAGCGTGGTCGTCGCCGGCGAGCGGCACCCGCAAAGCGTGTGCGCGGCCATCGCGCGACACCGCGTGCAGGTGCTGCCGACCACGCCCACCTTCCTGCGCATGCTCGTCATCTCCGGCGCCTACCGCGAGCACGACCTGTCGTCGCTCGAGCTCGTCACCTACGGCACCGAGCCGATGCCGCCGAGCACCCTGAGCCACCTCGAGCGCCTGCTTCCCGCAGTCCGCTTCAAGCAAACCTACGGGCTCTCCGAGCTGGGGGTGCTGCCCACGCGCTCCAGAGCGTCGGGATCCCTGTGGCTGCAGGTGGGCGGCGTCGGCTGCGAGAGCGAGGTGCGCGAGGGGGTCCTCTGGATTCGCTCGGAAACGGCCATGATGGGCTACCTCAACGCACCCAGCCCGTTCGATGCCGATGGCTGGTACAACACCGAGGACCTCGTCGAGGTGGACGGACCCTACTTGCGCATCCTCGGTCGGCGCAACGACCTGATCAACGTCGGCGGCGAGAAGGTCTACCCGGTGGAGGTGGAGAGCGTGCTGCTGCAGATGGACAACGTGCGCGAGGCAACCGTGTGGGGTCGGCGCAATGCGGTCACCGGCCACGTGGTCGCCGCACGCCTGAGCCTCGAGCGAGCGGAGGACACCGAGTCGGTGCATGCACGGCTGCATCGTTTCTGTCGCCGCCGGCTGGCGCCCTACCAGATACCGGTGCATGTCGAGATCGCCGACGCAGAGCACCACGGCGCCCGCTTCAAGAAGGTCCGTCCCGTTGCGGGCAGCGTCGCCGCGGCGGGCTGAGCGGCGCGTGCGCGGCGGCGGCGTGCGTCGCCACGCAGCGCAAGCGCCCGCCGCAAACCCGGGAGGGCGCCCTTGAGCGAGCGACGCGTGGTGCTGGTGAGCGGTGGCAACCGCGGCCTCGGCGGCGCCATCGTGGACAAGTGCCTCACCGCGGGTCTTAACGTCGCCACCTTCGGCCGCGCCGCCACCGCGTTCGTCGAGGAGCAGCTGCAGCAACACCGCGACGGCGAGCGCTTTCACTGGGCGGCGGTGGATGCCCGTGACGACGACGCCCTCGGCGAGTTCGTCGCCTCGGTGACCGGCCGCTACGGCCGCATCGACGTGCTCGTCAACAATGCGGGCGTGGGCCGTTTCGGCCTGTTCCCGCTGGCGGCAAAATCCGACATCGATCAGAGCATCGACCTCAACCTGCGCGCAGCCGTGCTGCTCGCCCGCTTGTGCGTGCCGCACATGCTGAACGCGGCGGGCGGCTGTATCATCAACGTCTCGTCGGTCAATGCCTTGAGGGGCAACGCCGGTGTCGCGATCTACAGCGCCACCAAGGCCGCGCTCGACGGCTTCACGCGCGCGCTCGCGCGTGAGCTCGGACCGCGCAACATCCGCGTCAACTCGATCGCCCCGGGCTATTTCGAGAGTGAGATGGTGGGCGGATTGAACGCGGCGCAGATGCGCAAGCTCGTGCGTGCCACGCCGCTGGGGCGCCTGGGCACGGCCGCCGAGATCGCCGATGCGGCGCTTTTCCTGATGTCGCCGCAGGCGAGTTTCATCACCGGGCACACGCTCGTGGTAGACGGAGGCATCACGTGTTGACGACACCGACGGACGAGCAGATCGAGACCACGGTCCACGAGACNNGCTCGAGCAGGCATGGCATGTGGACCCTTTTCTGGAGCACCGCTCCATCACCGAGGTGCGCACCGTCGGCGATCTGTGCCGCGCCTACCGTGAGTGCCTGCGCGAGCGCGGGGGAGGCGATTGACCGCCGCACGGGACCGGTCATGCGGTGCCATCGCTGTCATCGGGATGGCCTGCCGGTTTCCGGGCGCCGACAGCCCCGCCGCGTTCTGGCAGAACCTGATCGGCAGCGTCGAGTCGATCACGCGCCTCACTGACGAGGAGCTGCGGCTTGCCGGCGTCGCCGCCGAGCTGCTCGAGGATCCCCACTACGTCAAGGCCGCGCCGCTGCTGCAGGCGGCCGACGCGTTCGACGCCGAGTTCTTCGACTACGCCCCGCGCGAAGCGCGGCTCATGGACCCCCAGCAGCGCCAGTTCCTCGAGGTCGCATGGGAGACCTTCGAGGCCGCGGGCTACGACCCGCTCGGCGCGAAGGGCGTCGTCGGCATCTTCGCCGGGGCCGGCGGGCTGGTCTCAAGCCAGATCGTGCAGCACGACCTGCCGGAGCTGCGCGGCCAGACCGGCGACATCGGGCACATCGGCAACGATCGGGACTTCCTCTGCTCGCGGGTCGCGTTCAAGCTCGACCTGATCGGCCCCAGCGTCAACGTGCAGACCGCCTGCTCCACGTCCCTGGTGGCGGTGCACCTCGCCTGCCAGAGCCTGCGTGCGGGCGAGTGCGACATGGCGCTCGCCGGCGCCGCCGTGGTGCGCGTGCCGCAGGTGCGCGGCTACCTCGCCGAGCCTGGCAACATCTACGCGCCCGACGGTCACTGCCGGCCGTTCGCCGCCGACGCCGACGGTACCCTCTTCGGCAGCGGCGTCGCCGCCGTGCTGCTCAAGCCGCTGCCGGCCGCTCTCGCCGACGGCGACGACATTCACGCCGTCATCCGCGGCTCCTGGGTCACCAACGACGGCGGCGACAAGTTCAATTTCACCGCCTCGGCGCCAACGCAGCAGGCACTCGCCGTCAGCCGGGCGCTGGAGCTCGGCGGCGTCGAGCCGGACAGCATCGGCTACGTCGAGTGTCACGGCACGGCCACGTCGCTCGGTGACCCCGTCGAGATCCAGGCGCTGACCCGGGCCTTTCGCCGCGGCTCCGCGCGGCGCGGCTTCTGCGCCGTGGGCTCGGTGAAGTCCAACTTCGGTCACCTCGAGCAGTGTGCGGGCATCGCCGGGCTCATCAAGGCGGTGCTGGCCCTGCGCCATGGCGTCCTGCCCCCCAGCCTGCATTTCGATGAGCCCAATCCGCGCATCCCGTTCGNNGCCGTGCTCGAGGAGGCGCCGCCGCGGCCGCCGCGTGAGGCCTCGCCGCGGCGGCTCTCGTTGCTCTGCCTCTCGGCCAAGAACGAGGCGGCGCTGGAGCGGCAGATGGCGCACTTCGCCGAGCTGCTGACGCGCGACGACGGCCTCGAGCTGCGCGACGTGTGCTTCACGGCGAACTGCGGTCGCCATCACTTCGACCACTGCTGCGCCGTGCTCGGCGCCGATCGCGCCGAGCTGGTCAGGCAGCTCGAGCGCGCCCGCGGCGGCGATGACGGCCTGCTCGGTCGGCGGCGCAAGGGCCGCCGCGACGCGGTCGTGTTCCTCTACTCGGGACAGGGTTCGCAGTACGCGCGCATGGGAGCCCGCCTCTACGCCCAGGAAGCTGTGTTTCGCAGCGCGCTCGATGAGTGCCTGGCCCTCTTCCGGGATCTCGGCATCGATACCGCCGCGGCCTTGTTCGGCGACGACGAGCGCCGCTTGGGCCTCACGCTGTACACCCAGACCGCGCTCTTCGCGCTGCAGGTCGCGCTGACGCGGCTGTGGCGCGAGTGGGGGGTGGAGCCGCACACGGTCATCGGCCACAGCGTCGGCGAGTTCGCCGCCGCCCATGCCGCCGGCGTGCTGTCGCTCGAGGACGCCGCGAAGCTCGTCGGCGAGCGGGCCCGGCTGATGTCCGAGCTGCCGCCGGGCGGCGCCATGGCTGCGGTGGCCGCCGATCCCGAGGCCGTCGACGCCTGCTGGCCGCGCGGCGCCGACGACCTGGCCGTGGCCGCGGACAACGCGCCCGCAAGCGTCGTCGTCTCGGGCGGCGCGGCGTCGCTGGCGCAGCTGACCGAGCGCCTGGCGGCTGCGGGGATCGCCGTCACCGCACTGGACGTCTCCCACGCGTTCCACTCACCGCTGATGGCGCCGCTCGAGAGCCGCCTCGCCGGGCTCGCCGCCGACGTCGTCAGCCGCGCGCCCGCCCGGGGCTGGATCTCGACCGTCACCGGCGCGCCCGTGACGGCGGCGCCCGACGCCGCCTACTGGAGCTCCCAGGCGCTGCGCCCAGTTTGTTTTCGCCGCGCCGTCCTGGCCGCCGGCGACATCGGCGACGCCTTCGTCGAAATCGGCCCGGGCGCAACCCTGCTCGGGCTGGCGCGGCGCACCCTCGGCAGCGACGCCGCCGAGCGCGCCGTGTGGGTGGCGTCGCTTGCGCGCGATCGTGACGACGAGCGCGCCATGCTCGAGGCGCTGCGGCGTCTGTACCTCGACGGCCAGCGGGTGCGTTGGCGCGGCGTCGAGAGCACCGGCGGGCGGCGCGTGGCGCTGCCCACCTATCCTTTCCAACGCACGCGCTGGCACCTGCCGGCGCGTGCTGCGGCGCCGGCCGCGCCCGCACCGTCCCCCGCAGCGGCGCCGGGGGAGCACGCCCTGCTCAGCGCCCGGCTGGGCGGCGACGCGCCGTGCTTCGAGGCGCTCGTGTCCCTGCGCCGCCTGCCGTTTCTCGGCGATCACCGCGTCTACGGGCGCGTCGTGCTGCCCACCGCGGCGGCGCTCGACGCCGTGATGGTGGCAGCCGTCGACGAGCTGGGCATGAGGCAGGCGCGCATCACCGAGTTCGTCTACCAGCGCGCACTCGAGATCGCCGCCGACGAGCCGCTGCTCCTGCAGCTCTCCCTCGACCGGCGCGGCGATCGAGCCGACTTCCGCCTCGAGAGCACGGCCATGAGCGCCGACGCCGACTGGACCACGCACATCACCGGCACGGTGCACGACGATCCAAGCGCTGCGGCGCCGACGGCGGCGGTGCTCGACGGCACCCGCGGCGAGGAGATCGCTGCGGAGCGCTTCTATCGCTTTCTCGACGGCGCGGGTCTGTCTTACGGGCCGGCTTTCCGCGGCATCGTCGGCCTTTGGCGCGACGGCGACGCCGCGCTGGCGCGCGTCGAGCTCCCGAACGGGCTGGCGCCGCGCGGCTGGCTGCTGCACCCCGCCTTCCTCGACGCGTGCCTGCACGTCTACGCAGCGCTGGTGAAACGCTACGGCGACTTCGACGCTACGGGGCGGCGCGACGCCGCGCCGGCCTACGTTCCCATCGGCCTCGACGCCTTCGAGCTCTACCGCGGCGGTGTCGAGCGGGGGTGGGTACGGGCATCCGTGAGCGCGCGCCACGGCGACGACGAGGAGCGCATCACGCTCGACGTCGACATTTACGCCGATGACGGCGCGGCGGTGGGGCGCCTGCGCGGGCTCACCGTGCGCGCCGCCCGCGAAGCCCTGCTGGCGCCGGCGGCGCCCGCTGCGCGCGCCTCGCCGCTCTACCGGCTCGCGTGGCGGGAGCGTGCGCGGGCACCGGCGGCGGCGCCGCTGCCGACGCAGTGGATCGTGTTCGCCGACGCGCACGGCATCGCCCTCGAGCTGGCGCAGCACTTCAGGGCCCTGGGGCACGAGTGCGTGCTGGTCGCCGCCTCGGACGCCGTCGCGCGCGACATTCCTGCAGCCGTCACGGTAGCACCGGGCGATGGCCACGGCATGCGCACACTGCTCGCCAAGGCGGCGCCGGGTCCCGTGGGCATCGTCTACCTGTGGCCGCTGCTCAGTGGTGGCAGCGGCGACGGCGCCGAGGGGCCGACGGCGAACACGAATGCCCTCGTCTGCGGCGGCTGCCTGCACATCGTGCAGTCCTTCGCCGCGCTGCGCGAGGCGGGCCGGGCGCCGCGGCTATGGCTGGTGACACGCGGCGCACAGGCCGCCGACGGCGAGCTCACCGCGCCGGCGCAGAGCCTGCTGTGGGGGCTGGGCCGCAGCGTGGCGCTCGAAGAGCCGCAGGCGTGGGGTGGGCTGATCGACCTGCCGCCTGCGGGGCTCGAGGGTGAGGCCGAGTTGCTGCTGAGCGAGATCGCCGCGGGCGACGGCGAGGACCAGGTGGCGCTGCGCCGCGGCAGGCGGCTGGCGCCGCGACTGATCCGCCACGCCGCCGGCGAAGACGGCGCCGCTCGCGCAGCCCTCGCGGCGCAGGCGACGTACTGGGTCGTCGGCGGCCTCGGCGGCGTGGGCCTGGAGATCGCGGCGGCGCTGGTGGAGGCAGGAGCGCGTCACCTGGTGCTCACCGGCCGGCGCCTGCCGGCGCAGACGCCGCCGGCGCTGGCAGAGCTGCAGCAGCGCGCCGATGTCGCCGTTCTCGCCGCCGACGCCTCGCGGCCCGAGGACGTCGAGCGCGTCGTCGAGCACATCCGCCGGCGCCTGCCGCCGCTGCGCGGCCTCGTCCATGCCGCCGCGGTGTTCGAGGACGCCGTGCTGAGCAACACCTCCTGGGCGCAGTTCGAGCGCGTTCTCGCGCCCAAGGTCACGGGGGCCTGGCTGCTGCACCGCCGCACCGCGGATCTCGGCCTGGACTTCTTCGTGCTCTGCTCGTCGGTGTTGAGCCTGTGGGGGGCGGCCGGCCAGGGCGCCTACGCCGCCGCCAACGCGTTTCTCGATGCGCTGGCATGCGCGCGGCGCGCGGCGGGCCTGCCGGCCACCGTCTTCAACTGGGGACCGTGGGCGGGCGTGGGCGCCACCGAGCGCTGGAGCGAGACCGCGAAGACGCTCTGGCGGCAGCGCGGCACCGCCGCGCTGCCGGCGCAGAGCTGCACGCAGACGCTGCTCGACCACCTCACGGACGCGACGCCGCAGCTGGTGGTTTGCGACACGGACTGGCCGGTGTTCCTGCGTCAGTTCGCGCACCCCCCTGCGCTGTTGCATGCGCTCGAGGGGCCCGCGGCCGCTGCCGAGACGGTGCCGCCGGGAGACGGCGACGAGACCACGCTCGCGACCGTGCGCCGGCTCGCCGGCGAGGTGCTCGGCGTCGACGGCAACCTGGACGTCGACAGGCCCTTGAGCGAGATGGGCCTGGACTCGCTGCTGGCGGTCAACCTCGCCAACCGCCTGCAGCAGGCGCTGGGCGTCACTGTGCCCACCGCCCTGCTGCTCCAGGGCGTCAGCGTGGCGGCGCTGCACGCCAAGCTCTGCGGCGGCGTCGCCCCGGCAGCGCGCGCCTCGGCGCCGGCCACCGAGCGCACGCGCACGGCCGGCGACGGCTGGTTCATCTTACCGCGGCCCAACCCCGGCGCGCGCGTGCGCCTTTTGTGCTTTCCGTTCGCCGGCGGCGGCGCCACCACCTTCCGCTCCTGGGCCGAGGCGCTCGACACGGACATCGAGCTCGTCGCCATCGAGCCCCCGGGCCGCCAGAGCCGCATCGACGAGCCGCCCATCCGCGACATGGACACCTTCCAGAGGGAGCTGCTGCGCCGGCTCGAGCCTTTCCTCGACAAGCCCTTCGCCGTCTACGGGCACTGTCTCGGCGCCCTGACGGTGTACGAGACCGTGCGCAGGCTGCGCCGCCAGCACGCACGCTCGCCGCTGCACGTGTTCGTCTCCGGCGCGCGTCCGCCCGATCAGCTGCAGCGCCAGCAGGCCTTCGAGCGCAACATGCTGGCGCAGCTCCTGCGCGTGCCCGAGTACGACGTGTTCAAGCCCATCTACCGCCAGAGCGACGACGTCTTCGCCGATGTCATTCTGCAGTTCAACATACCCGCCACGCGCGATCTGCTGAACGACACCGAGCTGCGCCGCCTGCTGCTTCCCTTGATCCGCTCGGAATTCGAGATGGCGTCGCGCTACCGCTATGTCGCCGACACGCCGTGGAACTTTCCCGTCACCTGCTTTCACGGCGTCGGCGATCCCTACGCCTCGGAGGAGAACGCGCGCGCCTGGGGTCGTTTCACGAACAGCCGTTTTCAGCTGTTCGTTCTCGAAGCCGAGCACTTTCTCGTCGTCGACGAGGACCGCTTCGTCATCGACGTGATCAACCGCGAGCTGGGCGGCGCCGGCCGCGCTCGAGCCGCGGCGCACGCCCACTGACATGGCGCAGGCCGTCGTTCTGCAGCGCTTCGGGATCGGCCACCTGCGGCTCGAGGACCGAGACCCGGAGCCGCTTACCGAGCACGGCGTGCGTGTCGCCATCGACACCGTCGCGCTCAATCACCGCGACGTTCTCGTCGTGCGCGGGCGCTACGGCGCGGCGGTCACGACGCCGCTCATCCCGTGCAGCGACGCCGCCGGCACCGTCGTCGAGCTGGGCGACGGCGTCGTCGACCTGAGCGTCGGTCAGCGCGTGTGCACGCACATGGTGCCGGCGTGGCGCGAGGGTCCGCTGCGAGCCGAGATGCGCGCGAGCACCCTTGGCGGCCCGGCCGCCGGCGTGCTCTGCGAGCAACGCGTGCTGCCGCGGGATGCGTTCGTGCCGGTGCCCGACGAGCTGTCGCTGGAACAGGCCGCCTGCCTGCCGGTGGCGGGGCTCACCGCCTGGAGCGCGCTGACCGGCACCGCCGGCGTCGACCGCGACAGCCGCGTGCTACTGCTCGGCACCGGCGGCGTCAGCCTCATGGGGCTGCAGATCGCCAAGGCACTGGGCGCGCGGACGGCGGTGGTCTCCGCCAGCGACGAGAAGCTCGAGCGCGTGCGCGCCCTGGGCGCCGATTTCACCGTCAACTATCGCCGCGAGCCGCAATGGGCGGAGCGCGTGCGCCAGTGGAGCGACGGCGGCGTCGACGCGGTTCTCGAGGTGGGGGGCGCTGCCACCCTGGACATGTCCGTCAGAGCCACGCGCGAGGGCGGCTGCGTCGCCCTGATCGGCATCCTCGGGCGCCAGGACACGCCCGTCAACCTGAGCGAGGTGCTCATGCGCCGCATCCGCATCGAGGGCATCTTCGTCGGCAGCCGGGCCGAGCTGGAGCGGCTCGTGCACTTCGCCGTCGAGCACCGGCTCGATCCCGTCATCGACCGTCGCTTCGACGCCCTGGCCGATGCGCGGCGCGCCTTCGCCCACCTGCTCGAGGCAACGCACGTGGGCAAGGTGCTGATCGGCCCCGTCGGCTGACAGGCCTCAGGAGAGAGAGCGCAGCACCGCTTCGGCTTCGCTCAGATCCGCGCTCTCGGCGCCGTCGGCGAACCACTCGCGGATGGGAGACAAGAGCTCGCGCGCCCGATCGCGCTCGCCCTCGTCGCGCCACAGCTGCGCCAGCGCCGTCGCGGCGCACAGCTCCCACGACTTCGCCTGCTGACGGCGGGCGACGTCGAGCGAGCGCATGAGCCCGGCCTGCGCCTCGGAGCCGAGCACGGTTTCGCCGCAGCGTGCCGCCTGCTGGGCGCCGACCCGCAGGATCTCGGCATCCCACGCATGCTCGCCGGACTCGCCGGCCTGGCGATGTGCCTCCTCGAGGGTGTCCTCGGCGCGCGCCGTCTCCCCCGACGCGCCTTGCGCCTGCGCCAGCAGCGTGAGAAACCAGGGCCGCAGTGCCATCGCGCCCATGGATTCGAGCTCCGTCATGCCCCGGGTGAGGGCCGCGACGGCATCCTCGGGCCGTCCGGCGTCGGCGGCCACGGCCCAGCCGCGCACGATGGCGGCCAGCGCGGCCCAGTAGGGAAACACGTACTCCTCCGAGACCCGCATGGCCTCCTCGGCCAGCGCCCGGGCGCTGGCGGCGTCGCGCCGCAGCAGGTGCAGCAGGGCGACGAAGCCGAGCGTCTGGGCCACCGTGAAGGGGTGGCCGATCTCGCGCGCACGCGCCAGCGCCTCCTCGCTCCACGCCAGCGCCCGTTGCGGGAAGCCCAGGCACCACAGCGCCAGGGGCGCGAAACCGAGACAGAACACGCCCGAGTCCCGACCGTAGCGCAGCTCGCGCTCGGCACGGAAGATCTCGACGCCGCGCTCGAAATGGGCCAGCGCCCGGGCGAACTGACCCGTGTGCACGAGGGTCTGGCCCAGCGCCTGGTGGGCGATCAGATAGTAGGAGGGATCCTTGACGCGCGCGGCCAGGGCGAGGAGGTTCTCGCCGACGCTCGCCGCCTTGCGGAAGCGTCCCTGCACGTAGTAGCAGTTCCACAGCCCCCTCAGCACCGTGAAGAGGTGAGCGTCGTCGCGCATCTTCTCCGCGAGCGCGCGGGCGCTCTGATAGGTCTGCTCGACCTCCGGGTCGGCGTAGTTCTTGCTCGCCATCAGCGCTGAGCCCAGCGCCACGCGCAGGTCGAACTCCTTGCTCGCGCGCCCGGCCTGCTCCGCGTTGCTCCCCAGCAGCGCCAGGGCGCTCTTCAGGTGCTGCACCGCCTCGAGGTTGGCCGAGCGACGAATGGCATGGCGGCCGGCCGCCTGCCAGTAATCGATGGCCTGCTCGAGGCGTCCGGCCTCGGCGAAGTGGCGGGCGAGCACCTCGGGCTCCGCGCCCGCGATCTCGGGAAAACCCTGCTCCAGGGCATCGGCCACGAGGCCGTGCAGTTTCTGCCGCTGGCTCTTCAGCATGCTGCCGTAGGCGGCGTCGCGCACGAGGGTGTGCTTGAAGGTATAAGACGCCCGCGGCGGCGTGCCGCGGCGATGAACGAGCTCTGCTTCGCTGAGCTGCTCGAGGGCCTCGGCGAGGGCGTCAGCCTCGAGCTTGGAGATGGCGGCGATCAGCTCGAACGGAAAGCTGCGGCCGATCACGGCGCCGAGCTGCGCGATCTCTCGCACCGGTGCAAGCCGGTCGAGGCGCGCGACCAGCGAGTCGTGCAACGTGCTCGGCACCACCACCGACGGCAGGCCCCCGCGCAGCACGAGCCGATCGCCGTCCTCCACCAGGTGACCGCCCTCGAGCACCGCTTTGGTGAGCTCCTCGACGAACAGCGGTATGCCGTCCGTGCGGCTCACGATCTCCCGCAGCACCTCGGCGGGCAGCGTCCTGCCGCCGGTCAGCTCCTCGATGATCTCGATGCCGTGCGCCTCGTCGAGGCGCTTGAGGTTGAGCACCGTGACGTGGGAGGCGTCGCTCGCCAGCGTCCCGAACTCGGGGCGGCAGGTCATCAGCAGCAGCACCGGCGACCGGGCGACGCACTCCACGAGCCTGTCGAGCAGCTCGCGCGTGCTGGGATCGGCCCAGTGCAGGTCCTCGAACACGGCCAGCACCGGCGCATGGCGCGCGAGCCCCGTCAGCCGCTGCTCCAGGGCGTCGAGCGTTCTTTCCTTCTGCTGCTCGGGGCTCAGCGCGGCGCCGCCGTCGCCCTCGTCGACGGGGAGCGACAGCAGTGCGGCGAACAGCGGCAGCACCGGGTCGACGTCGTCGACGGACTCTCGCAGCAGGGCCTCGAGCTTCTCGAGCTTGACCCGCGGCGCGTCCTCACGGGCGAACGCGGCACTGCGCTCGAGCTGTGCGATCACGGGGTGCAGCGCGCTGCTCTGGTGGTAGGGCGAGCAGTAGAAGCGCAGCAGCGTGTGCGGCTCGTTCGCGACGCTGTCGCGCACGGCCTCGATCAGGCGCGACTTGCCGATACCGGGCTGGCCCACCAGCAACACCGCCTGGCCGCTGCCCGCGCGAGCACGCTGCCAGCGGCGCAGCAGCACGCCCGTCTCCTCCTCGCGCCCGACCAGAGCGCCGAGGGACTCGCCGGCGTGCAGCGCCTCGAAGCGACTCTCGACCTCGCGCTCCGCGACCACCTGCCAGGCCTGGACGGGCTCGGCGAAGCCCTTGAGCGTGTGGCGGCCGAGGTCGGCGTACTCGAACAGGGTGCCGACGATGCGCCGCGTGGACTCGGCGACCACCACGGCGTCGGGCTCGGCCACCGACTGCAGCCTCGCGGCAAGATTGGGTGTCTCGCCGACCGCCGCCTCCTCGCGCGCCGATCCGTCGCCGATGATCTCGCCCACCACCACCTCGCCGGTGGCGATGCCGATGCGCGTCTGCAGCCTGAGCTCCGGCCGGACCTCGAGCCCGCCGACGGCCGCGTTGATGGCGAGCGCCACGCGCACGGCTCTCTCGGCATCGTCCTCGTGCGCCCCGGGATAGCCGAAGTAAACCATGATGCCGTCGCCCAGGTAGCGCGCCAGGTAGCCCCCGTAGGTCTCGATGATCTCCCTGCAGCACGCCTGGTAGGCGGCGATGATGTCGCTCAGCTCTTCGGGGTCGAAGCGCACCGAGAGCGCCGTCGAGCCGACCAGGTCGCAGAAAAGCACCGTCAGCTGGCGACGCTGCGCCGGCAAAGCCTCGCCCCCGTCCCCGTGATGGGCCGCCGCGGCGGCGGGACGGGCGGCATCGCCGCCCGCACGGCCGTAGAGCGCGGCGATCGCCTTGAGCAGCTTACGGCGGTGACCCAGGCTGAGCCCGAGGTCCTTCAGGTCGGCATCGGAGAGCTCCGGCAGGACCTCACTGTCGATGTCGTTGTCCCGGAACGCCGCGGCATGCTGGCCCAGACCCAGCTCCTGCAGCCAACTCTCGATGCAATCCACGTTGTGAGCCGTTGCGTGTCGCGTTGCGTAGACCGACGGCGCGCCGGCGGCCATGCGCCGCGGCGCGCTCGGCACGGGCCCGGCGGCCGCGGTGAGGGGGACGTGGGCGGCCCGCCGCTCGCCCGCGTTTTCAATGATTCAGTTTAGCACCTCCCCGGCGAGGCCAAGCCGGCGCTCTGCTATATTTCGGGGTCCGTTCCCCATGCCCCGCGCGCCATGGCACTCGCCCGGCAACCGCCGCTTTCAGGCTCCGCATCGCTCACGGCGACGCCGCTGACGCCGCGCATCGGCGCGCTCGTCGAGGGTGTGGATCTGGCCTCGTTACGCGACGAGAAGACGGTCGAACGGCTCTACGATCTGCTCTTGCGTCACCTCGTGATCGTCTTTCCCGGGCAGCGGCTGACGCCGTCGGCACAGCTCGAGTTCGCACAGCGTTTCGGCGAGCTCGACGCGCCGCACCACGTCTATCCCCACGTCCCCGGCCACGAGCGCGTCGTGCTGCTGGAGAACGACGGGACGCGTGCGCCCAACACGGACGTCTGGCACAGCGATCTGACCTTCAAGGACAACCCTCCCTTCGCCTCCGTGCTCTATGCCAAGGTGGTGCCCGAGACCGGCGGCGACACCCTGTGGGCGAGCATGTACGCCGCCTACGACGCCCTGCCCGACGGCATGAAGTCCGACATCGCGACGCTGTCCGCCGTTCACGCCATGGGCTCGTACTGGAACGAGTACCACGCCGCGGGCGGTATCGACGCCATCAAGGAGGCGATGCGCCGGCTGGGCGCGGCCGTGCACCCGATCGTGGGCACGCATCCGGTCACGGGGCGCGCGTTCCTCTATGTCAACCGCCACTTCACCACGCACGTGCTCGGCATGACGAGCGCCGAGAGCCAGCGCCTGCTGGCGTACCTGTTCGATCACATCGAGCAACCCGATTTCCAGGTACGGCTGCGCTGGCGGCCGGGTACCGTGGCGATGTGGGACAACCGCGTGACGCAGCACTACGCCGTGCCCGACTACCTGCCTCACTACCGCTGCATGCACCGCGTGACGGTGGTGGCCGACCGGCGCGCCGGGCGACGCGGACACGGGTGAGGGCCGCGCGCTCGGCGGCGCCGCCGCGGCGAGCTCCCCCGAGCGACAATTCCAAAGGGCGCCGGCGATGAACCCACCCGCCATCGGCACCGCGCTGCTGCTGCTGTTGGCGGCGAACGGCGCACCCGTCATCGCGCGACGGCTGGGCGGCGATCGCTGGGACACGCCGCTCGACTTCGGGGGGGTCTGGCGCGACGGACGCCGCTGGCTCGGGCCCGCCAAGACGTGGCGCGGACTGCTCGCGGGCGTGGGCGCGGGCGCCGTCGTCGCGCCCCTGCTGGGCCTCGCGCCCGCGCTCGGGGCGCTGTTCGCGCTGTTCACCCTGCTCGGCGACGCCGCAGCGAGCTTTGTAAAGCGCCGCCTGGGGATCCCCGCCAGCGACAGCGTCCTGGGGCTCGATCAGCTGCCCGAGGCGCTGCTGCCGTGCGCCGTGCTCGCGCCGGCGCTGGGCCTCGCTTGGCTTGACGTGCTCGGTGCGGCCGCGGCCTTCTTCGTCGTCGAGATCGTGCTGTCGCGGCTGCTGTATCGCCTGCGCATCCGCGAGCGGCCGCTGTGAGCGGTGCACACGCCGTCAGGTGAGGCCGGGCGCGGCCCGCAGGCGGTGCAGGGTGATCTCGGGACGGCAGTTGAGGCGCACGTCGACCATGGACACCCCGGAGCCCACCGACGTGTACCCCGTCATGGCGCCGTGCCGCCACGGCCCGCGGCAGTAGCGACGCGGGCAGCGCGCGTTGTAGAGCAGCGGCAGCCCGCCGGGGAGGCAGATCTGACCGCCGTGCGTGTGGCCGCAGAGCATGACCGAGAAACCGGCGTGGGCGGCGTGCTTGTAGATCTCCGGCGAGTGCGCCAGCAGCACGGAGGGGGCGTTCGCGGGGATGCCCTCGGCGGCCTTCTCCAGGTTGTGCGTGCCGAAGTAGTGCGGGTCGTCGACGCCGGCCAGGTACAGCGCCTCGGCGCCGCGGCGCAGCGCCACCGACTCGTTGAGCAGCAGGCGTATGCCGAGCGCCTCGATGCCGGGAACCATCCGCAGGCTGTCGTGATTGCCGAGCACCGCGTACACCGGGTCCTGCAGATGAACCCGCACACGGCGCAGGGCATCGACCGCCGGCTCGAAAGGGCCGACCGTCTTCGCGCGGATATCCCCGGTGATCACGGCCACGTCATAGTCGAGTCCCTGCACCGCCGCCATCAGCGCGCCGGGCATGTCGCCGTTCATGTCCAGGTGCAGATCGCTCAGCTGCAGCACTACGTAGCCGTCGAAGCCCGCCGCCAGCCCTGGCAGCTCGACGTCGTTGCGCCGCACCTCGATGCGCAGGGCATTGCGCCGCCCGCGGCCGAGCAGGCCGGCGAGGCGCAGCACGCCGCGAATCACCGCATGCGCGGAGTACCAGTTCTCCAGGTGAAAGAAGTTGAACCCCTGGCCGAAGATCCGCGCCTCCTTCTCGTTTTCGATGCCGAGCCGTTGGCGCAGGTGAAAGCGGCTGACACGAGCCTTGAGCTGCTCGTGCTCCGCTGTCGGTGGCGCGGTGTCGTTCACGGTCGGGTGCGGCTGGCGCTCCAGGGTGCAAGGCGATGCGGTGCCGTCGTGCGCGGCGGCATCGATGATAGCCGATGCCGGCGGCGTCGGCGCTCACGCATCGCGCCACGGCTCACCGCCGTCGTCGTCCTCGTCCTCGTCCTCCCACGCGTAGTGTTTGCGCGGCGGCACGTCGAGCCGCCGGTAGTGCACGGCCGTGAGCCCGCCGAGCAGGGCCGCCGCCAGGTGCGTCTCCCAGGAGGTCCCGCGCTCGAGCGGCAGGACGCCCCACACCAGCGTGCCGTAGAGAAAGAACACCGCCATCGCCGCGGCAACGGCGCGCACGTCACGGCGCACGAGCCCGGCGACGAAGACGTAGGCCGCAAAACCGTAGACGAGGCCGCTGGCGCCCAGGTGCACCGCGGGCCGGCCGAGCAGCCACACGGCGAGCCCCGACCCGAGATAGATCGCCGGTGCCGCCTTGAGCGCGGAGTGCGGATACAGGAACAGCAGCAACGGCACCAGCAGCAGCAGCGCCAGCGAGTTGTCGAGGAGGTGGCGCCAGCCGCCGTGGAGCAGGGGCGCGAGCAGCACGCCGACGAGGCCCTGCAGCTCGCGCGGGCGCACGCCGAAGCGCGCAAGCTCCAACGCCAGTGCCCGGTCGAGCAGGTAGACGACCCACAGCAGGACGACGAAGCCCAGTGCCAGCCTCAACGCCAGGCGGAAGTTCGCGCGTGCGCGCGTCGAGCCGGCGTAGGCGGGTTGCGGGAGATGCAGCTGCATGGTCGCTCGATGCGCCTCGCCGGCGCTTGCGTGCCTCAGCGATTGAGGTGATGCAGCGCGAGCCCCGGCCGCGGCCACGGCATCGCCACCAGGCGGCCGCTCTGCGACAGGGTGATGAAGGCCGTGCGCAGATCGGGGCCGCCGAAGCAGATGTTGGTGGTGTAGCAGTCGGGCGTGTCGATGTGCTCCACCGAGGTTCCATCCGGGGAGACGACGGTGATGCCCGGCGTCATGAGGGTGGCGACGCAGACGTTGCCGGCGGCGTCCACGGCGAGGCTGTCGAAGTTGCGGTAACCGGCGACGCCCGCGAGCAGACGGCCGCCGTTGACCGACGGAAACGGCTCCCTGCTCACTCGCCCGGGCTCCAGGATGTCGAACTGCCACAACCGCCCGGTGGGTGTCTCGGCGACGTAGAGCCGCTCGCCGTCGGGAGAGAGCCCGATGCCGTTGGCCATGAAGAAGGGGTAGGCGACCTGGCGGATTTCGCTGCCGTCGGCCCTGGCATAGAACACCCGCCCCCTGTCCTGATCGTTCTCGCGCACCTTGCCGAGATCCGTGAAGTAGAAGCCGCCGGCGCCGTCGAAGACGAGGTCGTTGGGACCCCTGAGCTCGATCGCGCCGGCACGGGTGTAGAGCACCTCCACGGCTCCGGTGTCGAGATCGACCCGCTCGATGCGCCCGCCGCTGTAGTCGTGCGCCTGCATGACCGGGCGCAGTCCCTCGGCGTTGCGATGCCACTCGAAGCCGCCGTTGTTGCACACGTAGCACTTGCCGTCGGGCCCGATGGCGGCGCCGTTGGGCCCGCCGCCGGTGTCGGCGACCACCTCCCGGCGGCCGTCGGGGTGCACGCGGGTCAGGGTGCCGCGCTCGATCTCCACCACCAGCACGGTGCCGCCGGGCATCGCCACCGGACCCTCGGGAAAGCGCAGGCCGCGCGCGATCTCGGTGAGCTCCACCATGGCGTTGCGTCTCCTCTCGCCGACAGGGGTCCGGGTGCCGCCGGCCCGCGTGTTCGTCGTCTGCGGCGGCTGCTAGAATCATTCCGGATCACGACCCGAGAGGTCAACCACGCATGCCTTTCGCCATCGAGACGCGCCGCGCGGCCGCCTGCCTCACTTTGGCGGTGCTCAGCTGGGTTTGGCCCAGCGGCGCCGTTCGCGCGCAGCCCCTCGACTTCGAGCTGCTCGCCGCGAGCGCGCAGAGCTACGCCGAGCCCCACGACATCGTCCTCTCTCCCGACGGCGCGCTGCTGTTCGTCGCGGACAACGGCAACGACCGCGTCGCCGTCCTAGATCCCGAGAGCATGCGGGAGATCGGCGTGTTCGCCGTGGGCGAGGTGTCGGCGCCCCACGACGTCGACTTCGACGCCGCGGGACGGCTGCTGGTCGCCGACACCGGCAACAGCCGCATCGCCGTGTACCAGCTCGACGGCGCCGCCGGGCGCCTGGTCGGCTCGCTGAGCGGACGCATACGCCGGCCCGAGGGCGTCGCGGCGCATGCCGACGGACGCGTCTTCGCCACCGGCGCCGCATCGGGCAACCTGGTCGTCTTCGCCGACGGCGAGGTCGTCGCCGAGACGGGCGGCTTCAGTGCGCCCCACGACGTGGCCCTCGATGCCGCGGGCGGCATCTGGGTCGCCGACGCCGGCAACGACCGGCTGGTGCGGCTCGATGCGGATCTGCGCGTGACCGACGTGCTCGCCGGCACCCCTTACGACTTCAGAGGGCCCCGCTACATGGACTTCGACGCCGAAGGGCGCATGTACGTGGCCGACAAGTACAGCCATCAGATCAAGATCATCGCCGCCGACGGCCAGCTGCTTCAGGTGCTGGGCGGCGACGGCGCGGGCCTGGGCGAGGGCGTTTTCGACCGCCCCGAGGGCGTCGAGATCCGCGGCGACAATGTCTGGTTCGCCGACACCTACAACGACCGCATCGTGCGTTACCGCGTCAGGGAGAGAGCGCCGTGAGCGACGCGGTGGCCGCCCCGGTCCCGCTGACGGACCGCTGCGGCGCGCGCGGCTGTCGCAATCCCATGCGCCTTCGAGGAGGAAAATCGTCATGACCATGGTCGACTGGTACATCGAGGGTCCGTCCTACGGCAACTGCAACTGCGACTGGTCGTGTCCCTGCCAGTTCGAGCTGGTTCCGACCCATGGCGGCTGCGAGGGTTTCGAAGCGGTGCGCATCGACCGCGGTCATTTCGGCGACGTCACCCTCGACGGTCTCAAGCTCGCCGTGTTCTACGCCTGGCCGGGACCCGTCTTCGAAGGCAAGGGCGCGCTGCAGGCGGTGATCGACGAGAACGCCGACGCCTCCCAGCGCGACGCGCTGCTGTCCATCGTCTACGGCAAGCACACCAACGAGGCGGCGACGCACTGGTGGGTCTATCACGCCATGTCCGACACCGTTCACGAGCCGTTGTTCAAGCCCATCGAGTTCGACGTTGACATCGAGGCGCGCACGGCGCGGGTGGTCATCGGTGATGTCGGGGAGTCCATCGGCAGCCCGATCCGCAGCCCCGCCACCGGCGACGAGCACCGCGTGCGCATCGACATGCCGAACGGCATCGAGTTCGACATCGCCGAGGTCGGCAACGCCTCGACGCAGACGAGCGGCGCCATCAAGCTCAATCTGGAGAACAGCTACGGCCAGTGGGCGATGCTGCGTCAGTGCGGCAACGGCGTCGTGCGCGCCTGAGAGCGACTCGCCGTCACGCAGGCTGCCCCGTACCCCGCCCTGGCGCGCATACCAATCAGTCCGTCGCCGGGGGCTCGGCGCACACCTGCTCGTAGCGATAACGCTGCTTCAGCCGGCCGACGTACTCGAACACGTCCTGAGTGACCTCGAAGGCAGCGCGCGTGATCTCGACGTGCGGCGTCCAGCAGCCGAGGTCCTGGTAGGCGGCGATGCAGCGGGCCAGCACCTGCGGCTCGACCTGCGGAAAGTACGCCGCCTGCGATGCACCAATCTCGGCGGCGGGGATTTCGTTCATGTAGGCGCGCGCCCTGGCGTAGGCACGGGTAAACGCCGCGGCCATGTCCGTGGCGAGCCACTCGCGCGTGGCGGCGAGACTCGAGAAGCCGCACGGACCGATGGCATCGCCCACCCGGGCGACGACATGGCCGGCGCCGTCGGCCTCGAGGATCTGCGGCGCGGGCCCCTGCTGGTGTATGTAGCGACCTTCCCCGGCGCGGAAAGCGGCGTCCATCTTCTCGGCGTTGCCCGCGTCGATGGCGCGGATCCTGCCAAAGTCGATGCCGGCCTTGTGGCAGGCGTAGCGGAACATGGCCAGTGGCTGGCCGCCGTGATCGATGAGCACCTCGGCACCCTGCAGCCGCTCCCAGGTGAAATCCGCGTCGGACTCGCGCGCGCTGATGAAGAAGCCGTCCTTCTCGTTGACCTGGGCGAAGTGCACCGCGGCCGGGGTCTCGCCCTTGGATAACGACGTCAGGCCCTGGCTCAGGGCCGACTGCACCACGTGCGCCGAGCCGTCGACAAGCGCGTCGATGGCCGATTTGCCCGGCGCCGAGACCGACCACTCGTGCTCCAGCCCTTCCTCCTTCAGGAAACCGCCCGCCATGACGGCAATCAACGGCGAATAGAAAGCCGAGAAACGCGTGAACTGGATACGGATTACGGCCATGGCTCTATCTCCTCGTGCGGCATACCCGAGAGGCTCCTGCCGCGTCGGCGGGCGACACGCTCCGACCCGGCCCGCGAGCAGGCCGTCTCACGGCGCACCGCCGGCGCGTCTCTTGAGGTAGGCGTCGCGAAAACGCTGCCGGCAGGCCGCCGCATCGAGGTCGCGCTTGAACTCGCAGGGCGGACCCGGGCTCACCCGCGCCCACAGAAACCGCGGCGCCGGCGCCTGCGCCAGGAATCGGGCGGCCTCTTCCAGCTGCGCCGCGCTCGCCACGCTCAGCGTCGCGGGCAGCCCGGCGCCCTCGGCCATTCGCGCGAGATCGGTACGCCGCGCGGTGTGCCCGCTCTGCCCTCCGGTCTCGCCGTGACAGCCGTTGTCCACGCACACGATGGAGAGGTTCGGCGGCATCATCGAGGCGACGGTGGCGAGCGCGCCGACGTTCATCAGCAACTCGCCGTCCCCGGTGATCACCGCGACCTCCGACTCGGGCGCGGCGAGCGCCACGCCGAGCCCCATGGACACAGCGGCGCCCATGGTGCCGGCCATGGTGAAGAGATTGGCGGCGTCGCCGGTGAGCGCGGCCGCGTCGCGAGCCGCCCCGGCAAGTCCCGCTACGAACAGGTAGCGCTCGGGAGCCGGAAACAGCCGCGGCAGCAGCTCGCGTCGGTCCAGGGTGCTTTGCGGCATCGGCGGCGACGGCCTCCTTGCGTTCAGAATGCCTTGGCGCCCAGAAACTTCTGCGACAGCAGCAGGGCCGCCCCCGCGCCGCCGTGGAAGCACGCCGCCGTGGCGGCCTTGGCCGCCGGCTCCAGCTCGCTCGCCGTCCCCACCTCGAAGCTCAGCACCCCCATCGCCGCGAGCAGCGCTCGCGCCGCCTGCCCCATGGGGTACTGCCACGGATTCATCTCGCCGAAGTCGCCGCGCATGCTCACGATCATGAGCAGCGGAAAGCGGCCCCCCTTCACCAGCGAGAGAAAGTTCGGGCAATTGCCCACGCCGGACGACTGCATGCACAGCACCGCCCGCTCGCCGACGAGATCCGCGCCGGCGCAGATGGCGACGCCTTCCTCCTCCGTGGTGAGCAGCACGCTTCGCGTCGCCGCATGGGCATCGGCGAGCGAGACGAGCGCGGCATTGCCGGCGTCGGGGACGTAGGTGAAGAGCGTCACCCTTTCCCCGAGCAGGTGATCGAAGAGCCGTCGCGACCAGTGATCCTCGGCAACCGCCGTCATCGAGGCAAGCGCCTCCAACGCCGCAGCAACGCGGCGGCGCCAGTATAGCCAAAGCCCCCCCGGCCGGCACCGCCCGCCGGCGTCACGGCCTGGCCGTGCAGCCGCCGTCGACGATCAGCTCGGTGCCGGTGATGAAGGCCGCGCGCTCGGAGAGCAGGAACAGGCAGGCGTCGGCGATGTCCTGTGTCGAGCCGACGCGGCCCAGCGGTATCTGCCGCGCGACGGCGCGCAGCGCCTCGGGGTCGGCCTGCCAGCGGGCCTGCATGGGCGAGGCCACCGGTCCCGGCACGATGGTGTTCGAGCGTATGCCCGCGCCCGCGAACTGGATCGCGATCGACCTCGACAGGCGGATCACCGCCGCCTTCGAGGCGCCGTAGGCGTCCTGCGCTCTGCCGTCGCCGCGCAGCGCGTCGATGGAGGCGATGTGCACCATCGCCCCGCCGCCGCTCTGCCGCATGGCGGGTATGGCGTGGCGGGCGGTGAGCGCAAAGGACTTCAGGTTGACCTCGAGGACGCGATCCCACACCGCCATGTCCATCTCCACCAGCGACCGGTCGCGGTCGAACCACAGCACGCCGGTGGCGTTGACGAGGTAGTCGAGACGGCCGTGCTCCGCGAGCGCCGCCGCAACGCTATCCTCGACCAGGCTCTCGTCGGTGACGTCGCCGCAAACGTAGCTCGCGCGGCCGCCGCCGCTTTCGATGTCGGCGGGCCGTGGCTTGATGTCCACCATGACGACGTGCGCCCCGGCGGCCAACAGCTCGTTGGCGATGTTGAGGCCCATGCCGCCGCCCGCCCCGGCGACCAGGGCCACCTTATCGATAAAGCTCATTGCCGTCCCCCTGACCTTGCGAAGCGATCCCTGTAGGCGGCGAGCTTGCCAAGCCAGGCGTCGCTGCTGCGGATGGCGCCGTTGACGATGCCCGCGGGCACCTGCCCGCGCATGACGTCCAGCACCGCTTTCACGTCGGCGGCGCCGATGCCGGCAAAGCACTCGTCGGTCCAGCACAGCGCGTGGGGCGCGAGGATGACGTTGTCCATCGCCAACAGCGGATTGTCCGCGGCTGGCGGCTCACGCTCGAAGACGTCGAGCCCCGCGCCGGCGATGCGCCCGTCGCGCAGGGCCTCGATCAGCGCCTGCTCGTCGACCACCGGCCCGCGCGCGGTATTGATGAGATAAGCCGTGGGCTTCATCGAGGCGAGCCTTGCGGCGTCGACGATGTGGTACGTCTCCTCGTTGAGCGGCGTGTTGAGGCTCAGGACGTCCGCCGTTGTGAAGAGCTCGTCCAGAGCGACCCGCTGGACGCCGAGCTCCTCGACCACGCGGGCATCGGCGTAGGGGTCGTGGGCGATGTGCCGCATGCCGAAGGGCCGTGCCAGGCGGAACACCTCGGCGCCGATGTTGCCGATGCCGAGCAGACCGAGGGTCTTGCCGACCAGGCCGACGCCCATGAACTCGGCCTTGTGCGCCCAGCCCGCCGGTCCCAGGCGGGTGAGTTGATCCTTCTGCCGCATCTTGCCGGTGAGCGCGAGCATGAACGCGAGCACCGACACGGCCACCGGGCGGCGCACGCCGTCGGGCGTGATGCACAGCGCGATGCCGTTCTCGGTGCACGCCTCGACGTCGACCGTGTCGTAGCCGACGCCGAAGCGCGCCACCACGGCGAGACGCCCGTTGCCCGGCACGCTCGCCGCGCCGAAGCGGTGCGCGAGCAGGATCAGGGCATCGAAGTCCGCCAGCTCCTCGGCATCGATCTCGCCCTCGCACGCGAGGAACTCGTGCTCCACGTGCTCGCCCGAGAGTGCCGTGAGATCGAACATGGGGTAGGCGGGCGTGCCGTCCGCGCCGATGAAGTCGCCGCTCAGGGCGACGCGGAATTTGCTCATGATGCGATGGCCTCGAAGAAACCTGCAGGTGGTGCCATGCGCGCGCCTCAGTCGCCGCGCTCGATTGCGTCCAGGATTTCCGCCGAGGCGCGCTGCAGGAGCAGGGTATCGAAGCCGGTGAGGATGAGGCGGTAGCCGCGCCCGATCATGTCGTTGGCGGCGTCGGCGGTGAGGGCCAGCCCGCCTAGCGGGATGCCGGCGTCGAGGATCGCACGCTCGGCGCGCGCGACATCCTGCCGCACCTCGTCGTGATCGGCGCCGTCGCGATAGCCGTAGCTCATCGCCAGGTCGAACGGCGCGATCAGGCAGGCATCCACCCCCTCGACGGCGCAGATGCCGTCGATGTCGTCGACGGCGTCGCGGTGCTCGATGAGAAGCACGCACATGACCTCGCGGTCGGCGACGTCCGCGTAGCTCTGCATGGTCTCGCCGAAACGCAGCGCCGCGTAGAACGGACCGAAGCCGCGCTCGCCTCGAGGGGGATAGCGCAGCGAGCGCACCGCCGCCTCGGCCTCGGCCGCCGAGCGGATCATGGGAAAGATGACGCCCATGGCGCCGGCGTCGAGCACCCGCTTGACCAGCCAGTGGGTGTTCCACGGCACGCGCACGATCGGTGCCGCGCGGCTGCCCTGCGAGGCGGCGATCATGGCGTGCGCCGACTGGATGTCGATGGGGCCGTGCTCCATGTCGATGAACAGCCAGTCGAAGCCCGCACCCGCCAGCACCTGGGTCGTGTTCACGCTCGGCATGCTGACGAGCATGCCGATGGCCGGCTTGCCGGCGTCGAGGCGCGCTTTCAGGGGATTGTGGGACTTGTGCTGACTCGTCATGAAAACTCGCCCTCAGCGGAGAGTGCCGTTTTCCTTTCGCGCATCCGCCCCGCAGCCGGGTCGGGGGTTTTGTCGATCGCACCCGCCCCGCGTGTCCTGCGCGCTCCCGCGGGTCGGCGCGAACACCTGCTCAGGCTGCGGCGCCATTACTCGGCCGGCGCCCGTCGGCTCACCCGCTCCACGTGCCGTCGGGCAGCCGCCGCGGGTGCTCGTCCAGGTACGGGTGCTGATTGACCAGCACGAAGCCGTCCTGCACCTCCACGAACGCGTACGCCGGCGGCCCGTGGCTGTAGGGCATGGGGCTCACCGTCTCGAAGTCCGTGGCGATCTGGTGATTGGTGCTAGGCAGCGCCGAGAAGGGGATGCCGTTCCAGCTCCCCGACAGCGAGCGATGCACGTGACCGAAGAACAGATGACGCACGTCGCCGCCGTCGAGTGCCGCGGCAAAACGCGCGCCGTCATCGAGCTTCATGCGGTCGAGCGAAGGCATGCGAATGTCGAACGGCGGGTGGTGCATGAAGAGATAGACCGGCGCCCCCGCGGCGGTGAGCTGCGCATCGAGCCAGCGCCGCCGCTCGGCGCAGTACGCGCCCGCGGAGCGGCCCTCGTCGAGGGTGTCGAGAAACAGCATGACGCCGTCGGCGGTGTCCACCCGGAACTGCACGAAGCCGTTATCGTCGCGCGGCTGTTCCGGGAACAGCTCGAGGAAGGCCCGGCGCCGGTCGTGGTTGCCCAGGATGAGGTGATAGGGAAGCTGCAGCGCCTCGAGCAGCTCGCGCAGGACCGCGTACGAGTCGTGATCGCCGCGATCGACGAGGTCGCCGGTGAAGACGCAGAAGTCGAGCCGCTCGCGATGCCGGTTGATATCGGCGATGCATGCCTCGACGCGCCGGATGGCATCGAGCCCGTGCAACGTGTCGCCGCGCGGCACGACATGAAGATCGGTGACGTGTGCGAACCTCATCGTTGTGACGCTGCCCGGTGTCCCGCCCCGGGCCGGCCCCGGGCGGGCGCGACTTGTGGCGCCGCGGGCGGTGAGTATAGAGTGCCGCGTCGAGCCTCGACCACCCCATGCCACCACAGCCTCGACACCGGAGCAGCAGGCGGTCGCCCGCGCGGCCACGGCCTTGCCGCGACGCCGCCCCACGCGCCGGATGAAAGACGCGTCCGCCGGCGTCGCCTTCGCCCTGCTCAGCCTGGCGTGCGCGGGCGTTCTCGACATCGTCTTCAAGCGCTACTCCCTCGAGCGCATGTCGAAGGGCATGTTCCTCTTCGGCATGGGCGTGGTGTGGGCCGCGCTGCAGCTCTTCACGCTGCTCTGGGGCGGGCACACGCTGTCGGCGGATGGGCACAGCCTCGCCTTCGGGCTCGCCGCCGGAGCGCTGGTGACCGCGTCCAATCTGCTGCTGATGGAGAGCCTCACGCACCTCGACATCAGCCTGGGCTCCACCGTCTACCGGCTCAATACGCTCGGCGTGGTGCTGCTCTCGTTCCTGTTCCTCGCCGAGCCCCTCTATGCGGTCAAGCTCGCGGGCATCGTCTTCGCCGTTGCCGCCGCCCTGCTGCTCTACCACCGCAGCCACGCGCACCTCGCCCCCGAGCTGCTGCAGACCTTCTTCTGGCTGGCGGTGCTCGCCTCGGCGCTGCGCGCCGGCTTCGGCGTCGTCACCAAGGCCGGCCTCTCAAGCGGCGCCGACGCTTCGAGCATGATGCTCATCGCGGCATTGTGCTGGGTGCTCGGCGGACTCGCCTACGCGCACCTGCGCGAGCGGCGCGTGCGCATGAGCCTTGCCAAGATTCGCTACGCACTGGTCGCCGGTGTGCTCGTGTTCGCGATCGTCAACTCGCTGTTCGCGGCGCTGGCACGAGGCGAGGCCAGCGTGATGGTGCCCATCGCCAACCTGAGCTTCGTCGTCGCCCTGAGCATCTCCGTGGCGATGGGCATGGAGCGCTTTACTGCCCGCAAGGGCCTCGCGCTCGGCTTCGCCGGCCTGGCCATCGTGCTGCTGGCGCAGGCGCCGACCTGAGCCGGCGGCGCGCTCGAGCGACCGCCGCCGCGGCGAACCCGGCTCATCGAGCTCCCGAAGAAGGCCTTTTCGGCTGCCTATCCTCGCGACGCAGGCTCGCCCGCCGGACGAGCGCGAGGATGCAGAGAGGTTACAATGGGCGCCATCGGAGACGGGCGGCATGGGCGTCGCCCAGGCGACAGGAGAGCATGGAGATGTCGATTGCAGGCACCGAAAGGCCGACCGTCGAGGTGAATGGCCGACGTTACCGCTGGCCGACGCAGCCGCTGGTGGTGGTCTGCATCGACGGCAGCGAGCCCGACTACGCGCAGTCCGACGGCGGCGGCTACATCGAGCGCGCCGTGGCCGCGGGCGAGATGCCCTACATGCAGCGCATGCTCGCCGCGGGGACCAGCCGGGTGGCCGAATCGGCGATGCCGTCGTTCACCAATCCCAACAACCTCTCCATCGTCACGGGCGTCCCGCCCGCGGTGCACGGCATCTGCGGCAACTTCTTCTACGACCGCGAGGCGGACGCCGAGGTCATGATGAACGATCCGAAGTTCCTGCGCGCGGGCACCATCCTCGCGGCCTTTGCCGACGCGGGCGCGCGGGTGGCGGTGGTGACCGCCAAGGACAAGCTGCGGCGGCTGCTCGGCGAGGGCCTGGAGATCGGCCCCGACCGGGCCGTGTGCTTCTCCGCCGAAAGAGCGGATACGGCAACGGCAGAGGAGCATGGGATCACCGACGTTCTGCGCTTCGTCGGCAAGCCGCTGCCGTCGGTGTACAGCGCGGAGCTGAGCGAGTTCGTTTTCGCGGCCGGCGTGAAGCTCCTCGAGGCCTATCGCCCCGACATCATCTACCTCTCCACGACGGATTACATCCAGCACAAGCACGCGCCGGGCTCCAAAGGCGCAAACGCGTTCTACCGGATGATGGACGGCTACCTGGAGACCATGGATGCCCTGGGGGCAATCATCGCGCTCACCGCCGACCACGGCATGAAGGCCAAGCACGACGCAGCGGGCGAGCCCGACGTCATCTATCTGCAGAGCCTGCTCGACGAGTGGCTGGGCGAAGGCAGGACGCGGGTGATCCTGCCGATCACGGACCCCTACGTCGTGCACCACGGCGCGCTCGGAGGATTTGCCACGGTCTACGTGGACGACACCGTGGACGTACCCGCCCTGATCGAGCGGCTCGGAGCGCTCCCCGGCATCGAGGCGGTGCACGATCGCGAATCCGGGTGTGAGCGCTTCGAGCTGCCCCCGGACCGCGTCGGCGATCTCCTCGTGGTCTCCACGAGCAACAAGGTCATCGGGCGCACGCCCGAGCACCACGATCTCAGCCAGCTCGACGAGCCGTTGCGCTCTCACGGGGGACTGTCGGAGAATCGGGTCCCGCTCTTGTTCAACCGGCCGGCGCGAAACCTCCCTGCCGACCGGCGTCTGCGGAATTTCGACATCCTCGACGTCGCACTCAATCACCTGGAAAGCGCGGGCGTCCGACAACCGGCCAGCGCCATAGGAGCCTGAATCGATGACTGCTGATCAATCGGCGAAACTGAGCGTCGTGGGCGGCGCGGGAGCCCCCGCCCGCGCAGAGACCATGCGCATAGCGGGAGAACGGGTCGAGCGCAATGAGGTCATCGACGTATTCAATCCCTATACGAGCCGGGTCGTCGGCACCGTGCCCCAGGGCAGCGCGGGCGACGTGCGTCGCGCCTTCGAGATCGCGGCGGGCTACCGCGCCCGGCTCACCCGCTACGAGCGCCAGCAGATCCTGCACCGCGTCGCCGAGCGCCTCGTCGCCGAGAAGGAGACGATCTCCGATCTCATCACCGCCGAGTGCGGTCTGTCCAAGAAGGACTCCCTCTACGAGGTGGGCCGTGCCTTCGATGTCTTCAGCCTGGCCGCGCAGCTGTGCATCCTCGACGACGGGGAGATCTTCTCCTGCGATCTGACGCCCCACGGCAAGCAGCGCAAGATCTTCACCCTGCGCGAGCCGCTGCGGGCGATCTCGGCGATCACGCCGTTCAACCATCCGCTCAACATGGTGGCGCACAAGATCGCGCCGGCCATCGCCACCAACAACTGCATGGTGGTGAAGCCGACCGAGCTCACTCCGCTGACCGCCCTCAAGCTCGCCGACATCGTCTACGAGGCGGGACTCCCGCCGCAGATGCTCTCGGTCGTCACGGGACTTCCCGAAGCGGTCGGCGACGAGATGATCACGAACGAGCTCATCGACCTCATTACCTTTACCGGCGGCGTCCCGGTCGGCAAGCTCATCGCGGCGCGCGCCGGCTACAAGCGCACCGTGCTCGAGCTCGGCGGAAACGACCCGCTCATCGTGATGGAGGATGCCGATCTCGAGAAGGCGGCGGATCTCGCCGTGGCGGGCGCCACCAAGAACTCGGGCCAGCGCTGCACCGCCGTCAAGCGTATTCTCGCCGTCGACGCGATCGCCGACGATCTGGTGCCGCTGTTGGTCGAAAGGGCGAGGGCGCTCGTGTGCGGCGATCCCATGGATCCGGAAACGGACGTCGGCACCGTCATCACGGAGAAAGCAGCGATGTTGTTCGAGCGCCGTGTCGAAGACGCCGTTGCCCACGGCGCCGAGCGGCTCTACGGCGACGAGCGCCGCGGCGCGCTCTTCCCGCCGACCGTCGTCGATCGCGTTCCTTATGACTGCGAGCTCGTGCGCGAGGAGACATTCGGTCCGGTGATCCCCGTCATCCGCTGCAAGGACATCGACGACGTGATCCGCGTATCCAACTCGACCGCGTTCGGCCTGTCGTCGGGGGTGTGCACCAACCGCCTCGACTACATCACCCGCTTCATCGACGAGCTGGCCGTCGGCACGGTCAACGTCTGGGAGGTTCCCGGCTACCGCATCGAAATGTCGCCCTTCGGCGGCATCAAGGACTCCGGGCTCGGTTACAAGGAAGGCGTGCTGGAGGCGATGAAGAGCTACACGAACGTGAAGACCTACTCCCTGCCCTGGGTCTGACCCCCCCGACATCCGACAATCCAATGGGAACTTACCTGTTTGCGACACCCACCCGATAAAACTGATGCGAACGTCTCTGTTTGCGACATCGGCGGGCCTTGTTACAGACGACCGCGTCCGCAACGGTTACCATGCCCGCGCAGCCCCCGTCACAGCCGTGCGGGAGGCTGCTCCCTTTAACGAAATTCTCACAGGAAGACGACATGCGCGCATTGATGATAACCGCAGGATTCTTGCTGGGCCTGAGCTGGGGCCAGGTCTATGCGCAGGATTACGGGACCGCAGAAGAGGCGAAGGCGATGCTGGAGGCGGCGGTCGCCGCTCTGCGCGTGGACGAGGACGCGGCGCTGGCGTCTTTCACCGCCGGCGAGGCGCCGTTCAAGGAGAAAGACCTGTACGTTTTCTGCGGCAAGGACGGAATAATGACGGCGCACGGCGCGAACGCCTCGATGGTGGGCCAGGACACGATGCCGTTGAAAGACAAAACCGGCAAAGCATTCGTGCAAGAGATGTACGCGGTAGCAACCGAAGGCGAATTCAAGCTCGTCGAATACATGTGGCCGCGTCCGGGCAGCGAGGAGCCCGTAGAGAAGGTGAGCTATGTGACCCGAGTCGGTGACCAGATGTGCGGGGTCGGTTACTACAAGTAGGCGGAGGCAAGTTTTTCGCTCGAAAGCAGTGCGAACCGCACGCCGGGGCGGTTTTTTTTGGGGGGGCTCCTGCGCGAGCACATTCGCCGCGAGCGGTTGCTTTCACGCCCCTGCGGACGACACACCAGCGCATCCCGCAGCGGCCCTGCGGACATTCTCGGGCAGCGTGGCATGACATTCTGAGCACCTGAGCGACGCAATTACCAATCGGGCTGGCGACAGTCCGGCCAATCGGGAAATGTCGATGTCGGCAGCTCGGGCAACATCAGCGGAGGGTTCGGTCTATGAAAAACGTGCGGGCGTATTGCGCGACGATGTTTCTGGTCTCATCAGCTTGCATGTTCGGTCCGGCAGCTCAGGCAGACGAAGTCGAGGAGGTCATCGCGCAACACATGGTGGCCGAAGCGCTGCTCGTGGCTCACTTGGTTGCCGTCGCGGAACGCTCCGGCATGGGCCGCGACGAGATCAAGGCAATCTTACGGGAGGTGGCCGAGCGATCTGCGATCGACGAGTTCTGGATCACGGATTCTACGGGACGAGCCTACTTGACCAACACCGATATCGACTTTGTGTTCAGCTCGGATCCGACCGAGCAGCCGCAGGCGTCCGCCTTCTGGCCACTGATCGAGGGCAGCCGGGATGTCGTCATTCAGGAGGCCCGCAAGCGGGAGATCGACGATCGAATCTTCAAATATGTGGCCGTGCGCGGCGTCGACAAGCCGAGGATCGTTCAGATCGGCGTGGATGCGGGAGCGCTAACCGACCATAACTAACCGATAGAGTTGAAGCGTGCTCTGCCCGGCGCGACCGTGACACGCGGGGTGATCCCGTTTTCGCCGACCCTGCGCTTCGAGTCACGGATTGCCTCTCAGCAGATGGACCGGCTTTCACCGGCCAAGCCGCCACCGACAGCGGCCAGCCGACGACAGCGGTGTCCGTCGGAAAGCCTTTATAAGATCGATGATCTAGAAGGTGGCCAGGGACAGAATCGAACTGCCGACACGGGGATTTTCAGGGCCAGTAAGATCGATAAAGTATTGATTATGCTGGAACAGGGTAGGTTCGGTACAACGAGTGAAAATTGTGTTGATTCAACAGGTTTACGCTGGTTGGCACAAGTTGTGAAAACTGGGCAGTGTACCGTGAGTGTACCGCAGACCGAAGCCTACGACGTCATGTCTATCTGAATGCTGAAGCGAGTGCTTGACTCTAATTTCGTGCACTCAGCCATACCTGAGCTATTACACGGTTCCGCATTCCTGATCTTGCTTGTAAGATAAACGAACAGGCATGTGATTATGACAGAGCTTGCGACAACAAAGATGTCATCGAAAGGTCAGGTCGTTATTCCAGAGGATATTCGTAGGCGCCTCGGTCTTTAAAGCCGGCTCCCAATTTGTCGTCGTTGCAGGGGAGGACGCTGTCATACTGAAAACGATAACCCCGCCTGCCATAGATGAATTCGATGCGCTGATCCGAGAGGCTCGGCGTCAGGCCCGTAACGCCGGAATGAAACGGTCAGATGTCAAGAAAGCCACCGTTACAGTACGCGGTCGATGATACAAACTGTCGGACGCAACGATCCCTGCCCCTGCGGCAGCGGGAAGAAGTACAAGAAGTGTTGCCTCGGAAGGGATGGGCCGGGCACATCCGCCCGAGGCGCTGCGGAAGCGTCCGAAATCCTGCGCCGGGCACTGGGGAGCCGTCGTTTCAACTCGTTGGAAGAAGTCCAGACCTTCGTTGAGCAGCATACGCAGCAGCAGAATCGGAGAGCGCTGGACGATTTTCACGGTTTGTCGCCGGAACAGGTGCATCACCTGCTGCACTTCCCGCTCACGTCGCCACAGCTGGTCCGCTTCCCCGAGGTGCTCGACAGTCCTCCGACGGCGCCTCTACTGACCCTCTTCGAGTTACTGACCGGGGCCATAGGCGCGCAGGGATTAAAACCCACCGCCAAGGGCAACCTGCCGCAGAAGTTCGTCCGCGAAGCCGCCGAAATCTACTGGGGCGAACAAAAATATCGGGAAAATACGCGGTTTGGCGGTATCAACCGGGAGGATGATTTCCTCGACTTGCACGTTACCCGCCGGGTCGCGGAACTGGCGGGTATGATCCGAAAGTACAAGGGTCGATTCATTCTCAGCCGGGACTGCCGCGCACTACTGGCCGGCAAGGGTCTGGCAGGCGTCTACCCGCGTCTTTTCCGAACCTATACCGAGCGGTTCAACTGGGCCTATTGGGATCGCTACCCCGAAATCCGCTTCATCCAGCAAGCATTTCTGTTCACCCTCTACCTGTTGACACGGCGTGGCGATGCCACGCTGCCGCACGAATTCTATGAAGACAGCTTTCTGCGTGCCTTCCCGTCGGTGCTGAACGAGATCCCCCCGGGGCCGTATAGCGAACCGGAGAAGACATTTCGCAATTGCTACACCTGGCGCACCCTGGTGCATTTCGCCGGTTTCTTAGGGTTGGCCGAGGTAAAGCCTGTTACCGAAGAGCGTCTGTGTCACCAGTATCGCATGAGGGCCCTACCGCTGCTGGGAGAGACCGTTCAATTTCAGTTTTCCGAGTGACGATCCATGGCGAGGAAACAGACAAAGGATGATGCATTGGCAGAACTACTGGCGGCCGCACCATCCAAGATCCTTGCCGATCTTCTGATGCGACTGGCCGCCACGCGTCCCGATGTCCGCAGGGAATGCTTCGGCTACCTGAAAAAACATGTTCCACTATCAAACAAACGGAAGAATAAATCAGAAGGCGAAATCCTGCTGGCACTCTGGTCGGAACTGGAACCGGATTTGAGTGAACTGGATGAGTACGGCGGTGGTGACTATGACGTGGTGGGTGATGTCGCCGGCCTGCTCTACGAAATCGAACAAAGACTGTCCAGGAATAAGATCGACGCAGGCTACCGGCGGGCGCTTCGGGACGAGGTCCTGCCCTATATAGAGAGCGGCAATGCAGGCCTGGATGACCCGCTCTACGATCTAGCCTACGCCACCTGCTATGACGAGCGGGATCTGCGCTTTCTGGCCGAGGCATTCGAGGCCATGGGAGGCGACTGGAAAATCGAGCATGCCCGCCGCATCTACCGCCAGCTTGGCGATCGGGACAAATACCTGGATCTGCGTGAACGGCGCATGGTTTATGGCGCCGACTACTACGATTTGGCCAGTTTCTACTGGAAAGCAGGGGAAAAGAAAAAAGCCGTTCAGGTTGCCGAGCAGGGACTGAAAAGAGGCGAGGGGCGTATGGATGAACTGCGAAAGTTCCTTGCCCAGCGGGCCAAGGACTCCGGCGACCGCGAAAGTTATCTGGAACTGCAGTTTGCCCAAACTGTCGATCACCTGGCCTGCGATAAATACGAGGCCTTTCATAAGCTCTGCACCAAAGCAGAATGGAAAGTCTATGAGCCAAAGATCCTTGCGCGGTTGAAAGATGCCTGGCCATCGGAACAATTGCGGATCCGCATGCACCGGAAAGAGTACGACAAAGCGGTAACCATTCTCGTCGAGGAAGGCTATCCATCCATCGCTTGGGAGGGGGATTACGAGATCCAGACAGCGAAAAGACTCGAACAGCGATTTCCGGAGGAGATTCTCAAATATTACCTCTCGGGCCTGGGCAATCTACGGGCCAATGCCGTGCGAAAGGAATACGCACGGCGGGCTCAGGTGATGGCCAAGGTCAGACGTCTGCTGGTCGTCGTCATGAAGGACAAGGAGCGCTGGCTCGCTTTTGCCGGAAAGGTCAAAAGGGACAACGTCAATCGCCCTGCATTTCAGGATGAGTTTGCCAAAGCCGTGCCCGACTGGGGAGAACTAAAATGAGAAAAGCGACTCGAGTATCTAACAATCGACTCTTGATGCACGCAAAATCAACGTAAACGTTTCACCACATTCCAAACATCTGTCGCTAGATATACAACGGACGGGTATCGGTGTATCGGTAAAGTATTCGTGCGAGAGATTAACGGGCGACGAGTTTGTTACGCCGCGTGTTCAACTTCATTTGCGATCTTTTGACCCATCTCTTGTTCGGCAATCGTGAGGTCATAGCGCGTCTGCAGGTTCATCCAAAACTGCGCGCTGTTGCCAAAGTAGCGTGACAGACGCAACGCTGTTTCGGGCGTGATGGCGCGGGTGCCATTTAAAATAGAAGTGATCCGTCCCGATGGCACACGGAGCGCCAACGCCAGCTTGTTAGCGGATAACTCGCGCGCCGCCAGTTCGCGTTTCAAGATACGGCCAGGATGTACAGCCAGCATGATTAATTAACCTTTGTGATAGTCAACAATTTCCACGTCATGAGCGTCTCCCTGCCTGAAGCGGAAACAGATTCGCCAAGGCCCATTTACGGTCATGGCCCATTGTCCCTTTCGGTCCCCCTTGAGTTTGTGCAAACCAACACTCTGTAAAGGACTCAGATCTTTCAAGGACGTCGCCGCATCGAGAGCGGCCAACAAATCCTGAGCAGCCTCGACGTCAAGACCACGAAAGCGTGACACCTTGCTTTGCTCAAAAAATCTCCGCGAGGCAGAATTCGACCAGGATTTGATCATTGGAATATTATACGACGTTATACGTACTATACAAGGCGTATAACATAATCAACACGCGATTCCCGATGCGCTGGTGCAAACCTCCGGCTCCGGCTTCCAGGCGCACCATGCGGCGATGACGCCGTAGCAGACCAAGGCCATGGCGTGTCGGGGATCGGTATCAGCGGCCTTCGCAATCGTTGGGTTCTCGGTGATGCGTCGTCAACCGGGGTCCGGGACACTAGCGAAGCTCCGACGGCGGGTCAGGCTCTATCGTGGGTTGGGCAAGCGATTGCGATTCACCGCCGGTGTTCGCTCACCCCCCGAGCGAGGCAGATAGGTGGCGCAGGTAGTCACCGAATGATTGCTCCCGACTCGTGTAGGCCATTCTGCCGCCCGTTGAATACGAGCCAGCGCAGGCTAGGCACGGAGAACGCCGGGTGCGTCTCCGAGAATTGCTTGAGCGTGGAAAGTTTCGTCGCCATGTTGATCTCCTATTGCAAAATTTTGCCGACGCAGGCCGGAAAACGGCGCGCGCTGCATAGTGTGGAGAGCGATAGCCGAAAGTGGGAGGACTTGCGGTTTCGGCAGGACGAGTAGCGCTATCGGGTTATTAGCTTGCGGAGCTCTCTGGTGTGCGCTTCGATTGTTCTGAGGCACACACCCTCCGCTTTTGCGACGCTCTTGCGGATTTCTGTCAGCGTGGAAGAAGGCTGCTTCTTATGCTCTCGTAGACAAGCGTGGAGGTAGCCGGCCCAGCGTCTACCCTTCTCCTCCTGGGTCCCCCATTGCTTCTGGTGTCCCCTGCGGCCCCCTGCGGCCACCTTCGCTCCGGTAACGGCTTGGGGGCCGCTACTGCGGTACGTAGAGGTGAGGCTTCTGTACCGCGAGAGAATGTCTCTCTCTAGAAGCATCCAAATAGTCGGCCTTATCTTCTCGACGTTTGCGCTCTTCTTCGGGGTTTTCTTTAGGCTCATTCAGCCCACGTATTTCGAGCTCTTCCCACGCTCGTCCGCCTTCACCTTTGGGCGTGCCCCCCATGTCTACAAGCCGCCGAATACTTGTTCGTTCATGCGAGCAACAACCTTGGCGGTGTGTACCTCGCTAAGGTGGGCATAGCGCCGAACCATGTTCAACGTCTTGTGCCCAAGGACTTCGGCGATTTCTGCCAGCGACGCACCGCCCATAGCTAGATAAGATGCGGCCGAATGCCTCAGATCGTGAAACCGAAAATCTTCGAGCTCTGCCTTCTTGACCGCTGCTTCCCACGGACCGCGCAATGTGGCCGGCCGGCCTGACTTTCTCTCGCTCGGGAAGAGCAGATCCGAATCAAGCCGCCGTACCTTCGTGTGAGTCCGCAGTACCTCATTCGCGTAATGAACCAATGGCACGACACGTCGTTCGTTATTCTTAGTTTCGTGCAAAGTAATTCGCCCTTTTGCGAGATCAACGTCCTGCCACCTGAGATTCATGATCTCGCCCTGGCGCATTCCTGTGGAAAGCGCAAGTACGACAACTGGGAGGAGACAAGAACTCTCAGAATCACGACAGGCCGCGAGTAGGCGGTCACGTTCTTCGTCAGAGAGGTAACGAACGCGCCCCCTTGGCTCCTTCGGCCTGCTGACTTTCTTTACAGGGTTGTCGTCGAGCCACCCCCATTCGCGGACGGCAACAGAAAACGCATGGGATAAGGCAGCCAGGTACCGTACAACGGTCGCCGGAGCGCGCTTACTGCCGGAGGGAGTAAGACCGCTAGCCAGCTTGTCTCGTGCCTCAGCGATTAGCGCGGGCGACACGTCGCTCAGCAAATACGGCCCGAGTTCGCTCTTCCACCATACAAGTTGCCGGGACTGCTTGACTAAGCTTTTCGGCTTGAGCGGAAGCACATCGCGCATGTACCGATCGATCAACTCTGCCAGCGTGTGACGCCGCGCCTCAGATGTCTTGAAGTATCGCCCTTCTCGAATTGCCGCTTCCGTCTGCTGCGCCCACCGCCTCGCGTCTGTCTTTCGCTGGAACGTGGCGGTCTGGACCGGGTATCCCTTGAGCCTCACATGCACCTGAAAACTGGTGGTGCCGTCTCTGCGTGTGCGTTCCTGAATCGTGGCCATTTTGGAAGCCTCCAGTGCTTCAAAGAAGCGTACCGAAAACCACAATAGTATACAACAGAGGATGAATAATCCCCTGACTTTTCAACAAATAGCTCATTATTTACAGAGGCTTAACGAAGTGCATCACGGGATGCGATGCACTGGTGATACAGTTATTGCCGCTCAGACGGCCTCAGAGGCTTTCTGAGAGCGTTTCTCGCACAGGTCGCACAGACACCCTGTCGGAGACACTTTTGTGGCGTANNTGTGGCGTAGTGCATCATTAGTGCATCATTTACCGGGATAGGGCCGAGCCAATGAAGGCCGGATCTGGCCCAAAGCCTTTGTAAATAGGGGTTCTAGAAGGTGCCCAGGGACAGAATCGAACTGCCGACACGGGGATTTTCAGTCCCCTGCTCTACCGACTGAGCTACCTGGCCATGCGATGGTGCGGGCGGGAACCGGCGATTAGAAAACAGCCGGGGCGCGGGCGTCAAGCGAACCGCCGCGGCACTCAGCCGGTCTCCGGCGGCACGTAGCCTTCCGGGCGGTCGGCCCCCTCGCCGAAGAAGTGCTTCTCCATTTGCTCGGCAAGATAGGCCTTGTGCTCGGGGTCGATGAGCTTGAGCTGCTTCTCGTTGATGAGCATGGTCTGCAGCCGCAGCCATTCCTGCCACGCCTCCTTGGAGACGTTGGCGAAGATGCGTTGGCCGAGCTCGCCCGGCCAGGGCGCAAAGTCGAGCCCCTCGGCCTCGCGGCCGAGCTTGATGCAGTGCACGGTGCGTGTCATGGCGTGTCCTTGAGCTTCTCCAGCAGTCGCTTCACGGGCGCGGCGAGACCGCGCGCGTCGGGAGCCGCCGGGTTATACCAGACCCGCTCGGCGGCCTCCATCACGGCGTCGCGCTGCGCGACGAGCCGCGCCGGCACCGGCGTGATGTCGAGGCGGTAGTGGCTGAAGCCGTGGCGCACCGGCTCCCAGGGCGGCCCCGGCGCCACCTCGAGCCCCAGGCGTCGCCCGCACTGCTCCGCAATGTCCGCCGTGGCGTCGAGCTCCGGCAGGCTCCACAGCCCGCCCCAGATGCCCGCCGGCGGGCGCCGCTCGAGGAGCACACGCCCCTGCTCGTCGCGGATCATCACCATGGCCACGGCGCGGCGCGGACGCTCCTTGGCGCGGCGCGGGGTCGGGTAGCTCTGCGGGTTTGCGTCCTTGCGCGCACGGCACCCCGCGGCGACGGGGCACACGGCGCAGTCCGCGCGCGCACGCCGGCACAAGGTCGCGCCGAGATCCATGATGGCCTGGGTGTAATCGGCGACGTCGGCGTGCGGCGTGTTGCGGCCCGCGAGCCGCCACAGACGCTTCTCGACCTCGCGCTCACCGGGATGTCCGTCGACGCCGTAGTAGCGCGTCAGCACACGCTTGACGTTGCCGTCGAGTATGGGGTGACGTGCGCCGTAAGCGAACGCCAGGATCGCGCCGGCGGTGCTGCGGCCGATGCCCGGCAGGCAACGCGCCGCATCGATGTCGCGCGGGAACCGGCCGCCGTGCTGCGCGACGACGAGCTGTGCCGCGCGATGCAGGTTGCGCGCGCGCGCGTAGTAGCCGAGCCCGGTCCACAGGTGCAGCACGTCGTCCGTCGGCGCCGCCGCGAGCGCGCGCACGTCGGGGAAGCGCGCCAGGAAGCGCTCGTAGTAGGGGATCACCGTGCTCACCTGGGTCTGCTGCAGCATGATCTCGGAGACCCAGCGCGCGTAGGCGTCCGCGCGGCGCTGCCAGGGCAAGTCCTTGCGGCCGTGGCCGCGGTGCCAGTCAAGCAAGCGCTGTGCGAAGAGGGTGGGTCTGGGAGCGGACAAAGCGTCTCCTGCTGGGTTATCGTGGGAGGCCTTAGGGGCCACGGCGGATGCTACCCGCTGGTTCCCGCAGCAGGCAAACGCCCATGGGCAGTGCAGGCACGACCTCCTTCGCGTTGCGGCTCATCGCCGCGCTGGTGCTCGCCGGCGCCGCCGCCGGCTGCGCCTCGCTCGGGCAGCATGTCGACGAGGAGCGAGCGGTGGCGTATGTGGTCGAGGGCGACGATCCGTTCTCCCGCCATGCGCCCGTGTTCGTGCACCAGAACGGCGACGAGAGCCACAACCGCATCGGCCGGCCGAGCGCGGCCCGCGACGCCGACGGCACGGAACGCGTCTTCGTCGACCCTGCCCACCCGGTGATCTACGTCGAGCGACGCCGTTTCACCAGCTCGGCCGGACGCGAGTACACCAATCTCTTCTACCGCGTGCACTTCGAGAAGGTGCCCGTGAGCCTCATACCGTTCCATGTCAGCGCCGGACCGAGCGGCGGGCTGTTCGTCATCGCCACCCTCGACGCCTCCGCTCGTCCCGTGCTCTACACCACGGTGCACACCTGCGGCTGCTACCTCGCCTTCGTGCCGACCGAGCTGCTCGCCGAGGATGCCTACCCCGACAACTGGCCCGCGGCGGAGCAGAAAGTGTTCGGTGAGCGGCTGGCGTCGCGCGTGGGCTTCGCCTTCGCGCGCGCCGCCGACGAGCGCCTGCTCGTCGTGCTGCGCGACGGCACCCATCGCGTGATGGCGGTGGACACCGTCTCGCTCGAGGCTGTCCGCCGGCGCTATCGCGTGGTGCCGTTGGCGAGCGAGCCCGTCGCGGCGCTCAGGCGGCTGCCGCTCGACGACGGCACGACGACGTCGTTCTTCCACACCGAAGGCCCGCGCAGCGACTACGTGCGCGACGTCAGCAAGCCCTTCGAGCTGCTGCTGGTCAGCTGGTGGGCGCTCGACCCGCGCGTCGGCATCGACAAGGACTACGGTGACGCCGAGCAGACCGACACGGTGTTCTACACCAGCCTCAAGCCGTGGCGACGGCACGCCTCGGACATGGAGAACTTCGCCGCGTTTCTCGATTACTGGGGCTGGCGGCTGTAGCGGCGTGCGCGCCCCTGCCGGCACCGACACCCGCTGGGAATCGTTGGAATCACGGCGCCCACGGCGGGTATCATGGGCGCGTCCACAGCGAGTCGCGAGGAGCCGTCATTGCTGAACACGGTGCGTGCGTTGCCGGTTGCCGTCGCGGTGGCGGCGCTCAGCGTCGCCCCGCGAGCGAGCGTGGCGCAGGAGGCGCAAGAGGCGCAGCGCGTCATCGTCGCCCACGCCATCGCCATGCACGGCGAGCCCAAGTACGCCGCCGGCTTCACCCACTTCGACTACGTCAATCCCGACGCGCCCAAGGGCGGCACGCTGCGCCTCGGCGCCCAGGGCACCTTCGACAGCTTCCACCCCTTCATTCCCAAGGGCAACGCAGCCTCCTCCGGCTCCATCGAGACACTGCTCACCTCGAGCGCCGACGAGCCCTTCACCGAGTACGGTCTCATCGCCGAGAGTGTCGAGTACCCGCAAGACCGCTCGTGGGTCGTCTTCAACCTGCGCCGCGAGGCACGCTGGCATGACGGCAGGCCGATCACGGCGGACGACGTCGTGTGGTCGTTCGAGACGCTGACGAGCAAGGGGGCGCCGCAGTACCGCTTCTACTACGCGAGCGTGGAGCAGGCGCTCAAGCTGGGCGAGCGGCGCGTGAAGTTCACCTTCCGCGAGCAGGGCAACCGCGAGCTGCCGCTCATCGTCGGGCAGCTGCCGATCCTGCCGCGGCACTACTGGGAGGACCGGGACTTCGAGAAGACGACGCTCGAGCCGCCGCTCGGCAGCGGCCCCTACCGCATCGCCGACTTCGAGCCGGGCCGCTACACGCTCGAGGAGCGCGTCGAGGACTACTGGGGCAGGGACCTGCCCGTCAACGTCGGCCTGCACAACTTCGACCGCATCCGCGTCGAGTACTATCGCGACGACACCGCCATCCGGCTCGCACTCAAGGCCGGCGATCTCGATTTCCGCGAGGAGAACCAGGCGAAGGCCTGGGCGCTCGACTACGACGTGCCCGCGGTGCGCAAGGGCTGGCTCAAGCAGGAGCTGGTGCGCAACCAGATGCCCACCGGCATGCAGGCTTTCGTCATGAACACGCGCCGTGCCGTGTTTGCCGATGCGCGGGTGCGCGAGGCGCTCGCCTACGCCTTCGACTTCGAGTGGACCAACCAGAACCTGTTCTACGGCCAGTACACCCGCACCGAGAGCTACTTCTCCAACTCCGAGCTCGCCGCCACGGGCCTGCCCGCGGGCGAGGAGCTCGAGATTCTCGAGCGTTATCGCGGGCGCGTGCCGCCGCGGGTGTTTACCGAGGCGTACGCGGCGCCGGGCACCGACGGCAGCGGCTGGCCCCGGGACAACCTGCGCCGGGCGTTTGCGCTCCTCGAGCAGGCCGGCTGGGCGGTGCGCGACATGACGCTCGTGAACGCGCAGACGGGCGAGCCGATGCGCTTCGAGATCCTGCTCGTCAGTCCCGCCTTCGAGCGCATCGTGCTGCCCTTCGCCCGCAACCTGAAGCGCCTCGGCATCGACGCCCGCATCCGCCTCGTCGACCAGACGCAGTACATCAACCGTCTGCGCAGCTTCGACTTCGACATGTTCGTCGGCGGCTGGGGGCAGTCCGACTCGCCCGGCAACGAGCAGCGCAACTACTGGGCCTCGCAGGCCGCGGACAACCCCTCGAGCCGCAATTTCGCCGGCATCGCCGACCCGGTGATCGACGAGATCATCGAGGCTCTGATCAAGGCGCCGACACGCGAGAGCCTGGTGGCGCGCACGCGCGCCCTCGACCGCGTCCTGCTGTGGGGCTTCTACGTCATCCCGCAGTGGCACATCCGCTCCGACCGGATCCTCTACTGGGACAAGTTTGCGCGGCCCGCTTCGACGATCCGCCCCGGCGTGCTCACTTCGCGCTGGTGGTTCGACGAGGCCCGCGCGGCGGCGCTCGCGCAGGCGCGCGCGAGCGACTCGTCGCTTGCGCTGGACGAGGCGGTGGAAGGCGACGGCGGCCGCGGCTTGACCCTCGCAGTGGCGGCGCTGCTCTTGCTGGTCGCGGTGATCATCGTGCGCCGCGGCATGCGCCCGCGGGGCAGCTGACGCCATGACGGCCTACATCATCCGCCGGCTGCTGCTCATGATCCCGACGCTGTTCGCGATCATGGTGATCAACTTCGTCGTCATCCACGTCGCGCCGGGCGGGCCGGTGGAGCAGATCATCGCCCAGGTCACCGGCGAGGGCGCCGACATCACCGAGCGGGTGACCCGCTCGGGCACCGGCGAGACGCTGCCGCAGGGGGCGCAGCGCGCCGCCGCCCGCGAGAGCGTCGCCAGCAAGTACCGCGGCGCCCAGGGGCTCGACCCCGAGTTCATCGCCGAGCTCGAGAAGCGCTTCGGCTTCGACAAGCCGCTGCACGAGCGCTTCGTCGCCATGATGAAGAACTACGTGGCTTTCGACTTCGGCGACAGCTTCTTCCGCGACCGCTCGGTGGTCGATCTGGTGCTCGACAAGATGCCGGTGTCGATCTCGCTGGGGCTGTGGACGACGCTGCTCGTCTACCTCATCTCCATCCCGCTCGGCATCGCCAAGGCGGTGCGCGACGGCAGCCGCTTCGACGTCTGGACCAGCGTCGCCGTGATCCTCGGCACCGCCATTCCGAGCTTTCTCTTCGCCGTGCTCCTGCTCGTGCTGTTCGCCGGCGGCAGCTACCTCGACTGGTTCCCCCTCGCCGGGCTCGTCTCGGAGAACTGGTCGGAGCTCTCGTGGCCCGCGCGCATCGCCGATTATTTCTGGCACATCACGCTGCCGGTCGTCGCCATGACCATCGGCGGCTTCGCCACGCTGACGATGCTGACGAAGAACTCCTTTCTCGACCAGATCCACCAGCAGTACGTGCTGACCGCGCGCGCCAAGGGCCTCTCCGAGCGGCGCGTGCTCTACGGCCACGTTTTCCGCAACGCCATGCTCATCGTCATCGCGGGCTTTCCCGGCGCCTTCGTCAGCATCCTGTTCACGGGCTCGCTCCTGATCGAGATCATCTTCTCGCTCGACGGCCTCGGCCTGCTCGGCTTCGAGGCCGCCTTCAACCGCGACTATCCGGTGATGTTCGCCACGCTCTACTTCTTCTCCCTGCTCGGGCTGCTGATGAATCTGATCGGCGACATCACCTACACCATCGTCGATCCGCGCATCGACTTCGAGGCACGGGAGGTCTGAGGTGTCGCCGAGCGCCACTACCGACTCCGGGCGCGTCCTCCTCGGCGGCAAGCTCTCCCCGCTCACGCGCCGGCGCATCGAGAACTTCGTCGCCAACCGGCGGGGCTTCTGGTCGTTGTGGCTTTTTCTCGCGCTGTTCGTCGTCACCCTGTTCGCCGAGTTCGTCGCCAACGACAAGCCGTTCCTGGTCTTCTACAAAGGAGAGTTCTATACGCCGGTGCTGACGGCGTATCCGGAGACCGCTTTCGGGGGCGAGTTCGAGACCGAGGCGGACTATCGCGACCCCGTGGTGGCCGCCTCCATCGAGAAGGACGGCTGGATGGTGTGGCCGCTCATCCGCTACAACCACCGCACGGTGGCGTGGGACCTGCCGGTGCCGGCGCCGTCGCCGCCCGACGCCGAGCACTGGCTCGGCACCGACGATCAGGCGCGTGACGTGCTTGCACGGGTTATCTACGGTTTTCGCATCTCCGTGCTGTTCGGTTTCACGCTCACCCTCGTCAGCGCCATCGTCGGCGTGGCGGCGGGGGCGATCCAGGGCTACTTCGGCGGCTGGACGGATCTGTTGTTCCAGCGCTTCATCGAGATCTGGTCGGGGCTGCCGACGCTCTATCTGCTGATCATCCTGGCCAGCGTGGTGGAGCCCAACTTCTGGTGGCTGCTGGGCCTGCTGCTGCTGTTCAGCTGGATGGGCTTCGTCGGCGTCGTGCGCGCCGAGTTCCTGCGCGCGCGCAACTTCGAGTACGTGCGCGCCGCGCGCGCGCTGGGCGTCGGCAACGCGGTCATCATGTTCCGCCACATGCTGCCGAACGCCATGGTGGCCACGCTCACCTTCATGCCCTTCATCCTGGCGGGCTCGGTCACGGTGCTGACCTCGCTCGACTTCCTCGGCTTCGGCCTGCCGCCCGGCTCGGCGTCGCTGGGCGAGCTGCTGGCGCAGGGCAAGGCCAACCTGCAGGCGCCGTGGCTGGGGCTGACCGGCTTCTTCGTCATCGCCGTCATGCTGAGCCTGCTGATCTTCATCGGCGAGGCGGTGCGCGACGCCTTCGATCCCCGCAAGGCGGTGGCATGAGCGCCAGGACCGAAACACCGGGCCGGCGCGATTCAGGCGCCGACGCGCCCGTGCTGGTGATGAAGGACCTGAGCGTGACCTTCTCCACACCGGGCGGCGACGTCGAGGCCGTGCGCGACGTGTCGCTCACGCTGCAACGCGGGCAGACCCTGGCGCTGGTCGGTGAGAGCGGCTCCGGCAAGTCGGTGACGGCGCTCTCCATCCTGCAGCTGCTGCCGTATCCCACCGCGCGCCATCCGAGCGGCTCCATCACTTATCGCGGCACCGAACTCGTCGGCGCCGACGCGGCGACGCTCGCGCGTGCGCGCGGCGACCAGATCGGCATGATCTTCCAGGAGCCGATGACGTCGCTCAACCCGCTGCACACGGTTGCGAAGCAGATCAGTGAGACGTTGATCCTGCACAAGGGCATGACGCCGGCGGCGGCGCGCGAGCGCGCGCTGGAGCTGCTGCACATGGTCGGCATCAAGGAGCCCGAGCAGCGCCTCGGCTCCTACCCCCATCAGCTCTCGGGCGGACAGCGCCAGCGCGTGATGATCGCCATGGCGCTCGCCAACGAGCCGGACCTCCTCATCGCCGACGAGCCCACCACGGCGCTCGACGTCACCATCCAGGCACAGATCCTCAAGCTGCTGCGCGAGCTGCAGGAGCGCATGCACATGGCGATGCTGCTGATCACGCACGACCTCGGCATCGTCGAGCGCGTGGCCGAGCGGGTGTGCGTGATGAAGGACGGGCGCATCGTCGAGCAGGGAGAGACGCGGCAGATCTTCGCTCACCCCGAGAACCCGTACACCAAGATGCTGCTCGCCGCGGAGCCCTCGGGCCGGCCGCCGAGCGCTGACCCGCACGCCCCGGAGGTAATGCGCGGCGAGCACGTGCGCGTGTGGTTCCCGGTGCGCCGCGGCGTGCTGCGGCGGGTCGTGGACCACGTCAAGGCCGCCGACGACATCAGCATGAGCATTCGCGAGGGGCACACCGTGGGCGTCGTCGGCGAGAGCGGCTCGGGCAAGACCACGCTGGCCCTGGCGCTGCTGCGCCTTATCGCCAGCCGCGGCACCATCGAGTTCGCCGGGCGCGCGATTCACGATCTCGACAGTCGCCGGCTCAAGGCGCTGCGCCAGGACATGCAGATCGTGTTCCAGGACCCCTACGGCAGCCTGAGTCCGCGCCTGTCCATCGGGCAGATCGTCGAGGAGGGGCTGCGCGCCCACGACATCGGCTCGCCGGCGGAACGCGAGGCGCGCGTGATCGAGGCCCTGCGGGAGGTGGGCCTCGACCCCGACAGCCGCCACCGCTACCCGCACGAGTTCTCCGGCGGTCAGCGCCAGCGCATCGCCATCGCCCGCGCCATGATCCTCAAGCCCCGTCTGGTGGTGCTGGACGAGCCGACCTCGGCGCTGGACCGCTCGGTGCAGGCGCAGATCGTCGACCTGCTGCGGGAGCTGCAGAGGAGCCACCGCCTGGCCTACCTGTTCATCAGCCACGACCTCAAGGTGGTGCGCGCGCTCGCCGACGAGGTCATCGTCATGCGGGACGGCAAGGTGGTCGAGCAGGGGCCCGCCGCGCAGATCTTCGAGCACCCGCGGGAGAGCTACACACGCGCGCTCATGGGCGCGGCGTTCGAGATGGCGGTGGTGGAAGACGCCGCCATCCAACAATAGGCGTCCTGCGGCGATCCCGACACCGGCGACGTCGATGGCTCGGTGCGCCTGTCGCCGCATCATTGACAGGGCCGTCTCAGCTGCAAGACTTTACGGTAGCGAGCCACATCGCACCCGCCTGCCAGCGAACCGGACCGACTCAACCCCAATGAAGCGATGCCTGACCCTGTTGCTGTCGATGCTGGCCCTGCCGGGCGCCGCTCTCGCGCAATCGGCGGCTCCGGCCGTAGCCCCAACGGCGCCGCAGGCCGCGCCGGCGGCGCCTCCCGAGACAGAGGCTCCGAGCGGGCGCCTCACCAGCGAGCGCACCCGCGCGGCAACGGGTGTGATCGAGCGCCTGCAGCAGGAGCGGGCCCGCGCGGACACAGAGGTCGATCGCGAGCAACGGCGCACCGACCGCGAACAATACCGCCAGCAGCGCGAACACATGCGCGCCGACAGTGAGCGCGTGCGCGCGCAGCAGGAGTGGTACCGCAGCGAGTCGGGGTTTCGCGAGCGCATCGATCGCGAGCGGGAGCGCTACGAGCGCGAGCGCCAACGCCAGCAGCGCG